>ODAI011437788.1_pt1 | contig 17442 bp, 5 predicted proteins | sample 1539321 | NCBI WGS metagenome assembly ODAI01 (sample SAMN02144231, study PRJEB22623) | gut metagenome | biome: sheep rumen | host: Ovis aries | place: New Zealand | reverse complement strand
GGCAATGCCCATAAGAGTGAACAGGTAGTTGTCCTCGTCCTGCCACTTGTCGGCAAGATACTCCTTGTGTCCCTCACCGATCTGATAGTAGCTCCCCTCAAAGAAAAGAGTGTTCTTGGTGAAGGTAGGTGCCGCATCAAGTTTGGTGATGCCTGTGGGTGTGACCGTGTTGGCGGTCTTGATATTTCCGTAACCGTGGTCGATGCCTACGATCAGGAAGTCGTTGTAATGTTTCAATATCTGTACCTCCGAAATATTTGTATTCAGCTTTGCGGATAGCGGTGCGCTGTCCGTCTGCTGTAATTTCAGTATAGCACAGGATAGCCGGATTTCGATGGACGTAACCTTGACCAAACCTTGACAACATTTTGTCAAGTTTGTCAGCGATTTGAAAATAAATAGCCCTCGGAGCATTACGCTCTGAGGGCGATTAAACGTATGGTGGCAAGTCAGCTTTGACTCCGCCGGAATCAAAGCTGATAAGAAAACGGCTCTGGATTTATTTCATCCAGAGCCGTTGGTGTTTGGGTTAGTTGACAACTGATGTCAGCACTCTTGCGTTGGTGTATATGATGTGGTCAAACGCATAAGATGTCTTTGAATAATCTGTACTGCTTATCGTAGAGTATGTTGCCGCTGTAAGTGATACCTTGTAGTTAGAATACTCCAGACCAGTGCTGTTGAATGCAGTGTTACCTGTTTTCACTTTGAACTTGATTGGGATAACATAAATTCCATCTGCCTGCGTTTTCAGCAAATCTTTCCGTACTCTGACCGTATAAAGATTATTGCCCTTTGTTGTCACTCTTGTATCAGTTGAAACTGCCGCAGCTGATTGCTCAAAGATCACATCATCATCGCTATCAGCATCATCTCCGTCTGCACCGTAAATTTTCAAATCAGTAATGTAATTGCTGATCGTAAGTGCTGTTCCAGTGCCTGTTCCGGTCGGTATTGGGCTTCCGACAACCGGTGTGACATAGCCATCGCCCTTATCGGATAAGGTCAGCGTAAATTCGATATAATTGCCTGCATTTGTCAGCTTATGCGTATCATAAACCGCATAGGTATCGACAACCACTTTATCGTCTCCGGTCTCAACAGAATTGATACCAAGATAACTGTAAAGTCCTGCTGCATTTCTCGGGGTTTCCTCAACATTATACTTTAGGCTTGCGGTTGATTCGCTCGTTGTGTAATAGAGTTCCGTATCTGTTTTCTTGTCATAGGTGGCACTGTTAGCCGCACCTTCAACTGTTGAAGAGATCTTTGAATAGCCGATAACATTAGTTCCTATTACGGACTGTGCATTAACTGTCGTATCCCTTTTTGGAAACTGCGTACTTAAATCATCAGCAGCATAGACCATATCGAAGTTGACCTGTAATGTTGCTGCAAATTGATCATTGCTGCTTCCCAGCATTGAGATCAGGTTTTGCTTATTTCCAAGCTCAATATACTTTGCCAATTCAACTTTCTTGTTCTGTGGATCTGCTACTGCTGTAGCGTTGCTTGAAGTCAATGTAGCTGAGATCTTGCCTCCGGTATAGTAATATGAATTGATGCCTACCTTTGCATTCGCATCGGTATCAATACCAATCTCATGAGATCCTCCTACGGTTGCAAGCTTATCGTACATCATCAGGAATGTTTGGTAGATGTCTGCGTTGTTCTGGAATGTAAGCATATTTACGCCTACGCCGGAAGAAACTGCACTCGGTGTCAACGAAACAGTTGCTTTCATATCCACCGTCAGGTAGTTATTCGTTGCCGACATCATCGGCGTACCGTTTGATCTTGGCGTGACGTTCAATGTGAGATCGTTTTCATACAGCTTTCCTGTGAAAAGATTTATAACTGTATTCTTGTCAATTCTGTTTGAACGCCAGTCATTCACTGTCCATGTGCCGTTTGTCATAACACCCGTACCCGTAGAACCAAAGCTTTCAGGCGAGCTGATCTCATAACGATAGATGTTAGTATTACTATCATCTGCTTTAGTGAATATGCTTAAATAATACTTTTCATTTTTAATGCCCGTAACAGATGTGACTGAGTATTTAGCACTACTTTCCAGATTTGTATCGCTGTCAGTGATAGGGCGGTAATAGGTATTGTTGTAATAAACTGTTGCGCCCGTAGCTGTATTGCCTGTTGTCGGTGTAAGTGTGCCGTCATTGTCCTGCGAAACTGTTACGGTCATCAGGTCTTGGAACGTAACAGGAGAATAATGATGTTCTGATTCATCTGTAAAATCATACAAACTGATCGTAGTCGGAGTAGCGGTCGGAGGAGTGTCAAGATAATAATACTTGTCGCTCTTATTGGCATCAACAAGAACCATTTTGGTATTCGGTGCCCAGCCGTTATTGTTATGATTCTTTAGCGTAAGACTCTTATAATAGTTCGTGAGCAGGCTGTCACCGCCGTTTATTGCATCTTTCCATTCTTCGGGTGTTCTGTCATACTCGTACTCAAAAGCTATTGTGACAGGGTTGCCGAGATTTTCAAACAAGCCCTGCTTTGTCATTGTTTTGCCGAGCTTTTGATACGCTTTCCAGTAATAATCCGTACCTGATTTGATCTCAGCGTTGAAATCATAACGAAGTACCTTTTTGACGTAGATCGGAACAAATAAATGATATGCGATTTTGCTTGTATCGGCAGGATTTTTGAACTTAACGTCCATAAGCGTAAACTGCGGTATATCCTTTGTGTCAACATCACCTGCGTCCATTTTGAAGTAGTATTTTGTTTCATCGCTTGTCGTTATATAGGTTGTCTTCAGGCAAGCACCCTGTGTAACATCAAAATCCTTGGTGGATTCATTGAACACACACTTGTACAATCCTACATCAAATATCGCTGAATTTGTAGTATCTGCGAAATTGTAATCCGTGTTGGTGAGCGTGCGAAGATAGTTGTTGATGAGTCTTGTCAAAGATTCCCTGTTCGTATCCTCGGCAACAAGCAGGGGGAAGTTTTGGATACCGCTGGTTTCATAGCCTGCATACCCCTTGAACTCCGTTGCGGAATTGGAAAATTCGGCTATGATATTGTCAATAACGTTAGAATCTTCTTCACCCTTGGCAAGCTCGAAGCTATAGTTCGTATACGCCTTTGGCTTGTTATCTTTGTCGGTATTGTCATCGGTGATCCTCTTGAAAGCAGAGGCCGCATACTGTGCCGAGAGAACGCCGTCACCCGTGAGGAACTGCTCACTTGTCACGCTGAATTTGGGGTTGGTGGTGACGTAGGGAGAGGGGTTGCCGCCATAATTGTAGGTGTTCTCGATAACAGTTTGGGTTATGGTGTAGACCTCGTAGGAATGGTCGTCAGGGTCTAAACCTGCGGCAATCAGAGCGTTCTCGTATTCTTTTTGCTGTGATGCAGATACCGCCGCAGAGTTTGACAACGTTCCACTTATCGTTTCGTTTGTCGAAGGAACAGCAGAGGTGGAAGTAAATGTACTGTGTGTCAATTGTTCACCGGTCGGGATCTCGTAGATCGTAAACTTGGCGTTATTATTAGGTTTATCAGGTTGCGTTTGATCTTGTAGTGCAACATTATCTGTTGATAGCCATCTGTATTTTGTGTCTGTATGTGAATGTTCCGTAAGATAAAATTGAAAATAACCATCATCAGTTACACTAACTTGAAATTTACGATCCCACTGGCTGTCTGTCAATGATCTTTCAGAATTATCGGAATACAGATTAATATATCCATTGTTATTTCTTGAGATATAATATTTTTTTCCGTCAGCTTTAATGGTGTATATATAATATATATTTTGCTCAGAATTAACTGGTTCAAAATGCCAGACAAGAGCATCTGTTATATTTGTCGTTGTAGTAAAATGTGCATTACTTGCACCACTAATACCACTTATGTAATTATTATTATAGCCTCTAATATAATAATATGCATTATCACCTGTTTTTATTGAATTCAGTGATGTAATCTGTGATGCTTCACTACCAGCTACATCTTCATATCCCGTCTTATAACCCGAAACAGAAGTCCCCGGATTTTCGGAAGGAGTTTCGCTTGTCGATACGTCTGCATCGCCATTCTGCGTAACATTCCTGATTATCGATTCGCCGTCTACTTTCTGCGCAATAACGGTATAATTAGTAACTGTAGTCTTAGAGCCTGTTGCGGAATAATCTATAACATCATTTTCACAAGCGTACATATTGGCGTGGTCTTGGTTCTTCACGGTGCTTGCTTTGTCGGTGTAGTCGGCGAAGATGACGTAGCCGTCTGTACCATAGTTATATGAAGAAACATTAGATCCTTCGTTTTTGCAATCACTTCTTTTTCTGGATACACCAACCAACTCACAATCCGGAATATCTCCCTGCAAACTTATTCCAGCTATTTTTATAGGCTTGGTATCGATATTAGCACCTCTACTATTACCACTATATCGTCTTCCTATCAATCTTCCGTATACCGTATCGGTGTTATGCTCGTATCCCGGAAAATTATTAAATGTGATGTCTTTGATAAGAATATTATATCCATTTAGCAGAGATGTCGTTCTACCTACTATTCCACCAAAATCGAATCTGCAATAGAAGTTCGTATTAATGACGGTGCAGTCAGCCAAAAACAGATCACTATCATCTTCCTGTATTATACCACCAAAGACAGCACCTGTTGCACGGTATCCATATATATTATAGCCTTCGATACTGCAAGAGGTAACATTAGCCTTGGTTTTACGAACGCACCCGATAATTCCAGCATTTCCGCCATCATCATAATAGTTTCCACCAGCTGTATTGCCAGTGTCTCCTGCATCTCCGTATATTCTTACACTGTCGCCGAGCGTATTGATCACATGGCAATCATGTATTGTAATCGCTGTCATACTTCCGGGCTTACTGTGACCAATAATTCCACCGACACGATGACCATACAGATTCAGATTGTATACATAGCAGGAAGCAATCCTCATAGCTGCAGAAGTTCGAGTATCTCCTATCATTCCTCCTGTCATAACAGTCTGCTTGTTATTATCATTGTATAAATACTTTGTTCTGTCAGAATAACCAATATAAGCCGATTTCAATTCGCTGCCTACGTTCACATTGGAGAAGTCAAGGTCTCCAATATTATCAATAAATCCAACTATACCGCCGGCACCATTTTTCTCCCAGCCCAAAGCATAGCTCGAACTGCAAAAAGGATCAATCTTAATACTCGTAAAAACAATGTTTGTGTTTTCTACGTTAAACTTACACCTATTGATTCTTCCAACAATGCCTGCTGCATAAAGTCCCGAATTTATTTTTAGATCATCTGATGTACAATCTGAAACTTTCACAGTATAAGAATTATTAGAATTATTATTAAGATCTATATATCCGAACATTCCACCCGATCTATTTGTACCTGTAATACTCAGATTATCCATAATTATATTACTGAGTGTAAGATTCCCTTGTGCTGCATCATTGATTCCGCAGAGTCCACCAACTGCCAAAAAGCGTCCAGGAATATTTTCATCTATAAACTTCCTATAAACAATACTATCTCCTCTATCACTGGCAGCGTCTATAACATTGTGGAATACATTACCGGTCAAAGTAAAGTCTCTAAATGATTTGTCATCATTATAGTTTTTAACAGCATTTATTAATCCCAAACCATTACTTGAGTTACCAGGACAGTAGTTTTCAAATATATACCCAGTAGTAGGATTGTTGAACTCCATCAAATAACTATAGAAATATAACTTCGTATTCTGCGAAATAGTAGCACCATTGCCGTTCAAAGCAATGATCTTCATTCTGTAATTATTATCATTCTGGAAGATGTTTCCAAGCCCCTTATATCCGTCAGGGAGATAATACGTTACCTTAGAAAGTTCAACTGTTCGTGTTGCATTATGAAGCTGTACAGTATTTAAATAATAGGCATTATATAAATAGCCTTTTTTGGTGGATTTGCTGTTTGTAAGCTTATCATCTTTTGCAAGGGCATTGTAATCACTGCAATCCGTACTGCTGCCTGATGCGCCAATGTCGGTGTACTTTGCCTGACGACTCATAAGATAGGAGTTTCCGTATCCAACACCTGAACCATTGTGATAACTCTCTCCGCTGTTTACTAACAAAGACATAACGAACCAAGCCTGCCCGTTCGGCACGCTTACTGTAGTATCAGCAGCGGAAAGTTTACCCAAATTCTTGTCAATATCCGCGATCGAATAATTCTTAGTGCCGTTCTGCATCGTGACATGACTAAGTGAAGAAGGTTCAGTATTCACTTCTGTCTGACTATCTTCGTTCCAATAGCGTACTTCGTCCGTTGTGCCGCCCTGATAGGTGCGTGTTCCGTCCTCATAGGGACGATATCTATCACTTTCGGTCACAGCATAGCCATTGATAACTCTGCCAACAATTGGGTTGACATAGAGCCACGCTCTGTTATCATCTGAAATTGCCGTCTGTGGGGACTTGTTTGTGTTATTTGCAGCACTGATGCTTACATTGCTGAACAAGCCCTCATCATAAGTGAGCGCGTTATTATTGCCATCAACACGCGGCATATTTCTGAATATCAGACCACCGTTCACAACGACGCCTACATAGCCGCCAACAGGCACAAGCTGTGCATAGTTTCCGGTGAGCGCAATGTTCATATTGTTGCTTTCAGTTCCGAGAGATACAGAAACATTGTCAATGATGTTGTCGCCGCCGAGCGTTTTTGCAATGACTGCTCCGTAAGCGGCATTATTATCTTCAGATTTAGCGGAAGAAAAAGCTGTATTCGTTCCATTCTCTGTGATTGTTTCAGTCGGTGTTGCCTCAATAGTTAGATTTTTGATCACGCTGCCATTACTACTTTCAATCAAAGGGAATCCGGTCTTGTTTATAATTTTTCTATTGTTGCCGTCAATAACTCCACGGAATACAGCGTAATTATCAGATGTGTTTCCAAGTCCTTCAAAATCTGCAGATGCAATGGTAATTTCGCTGATTTCATCAGGTATCTCATAATATGCACCTGCAAGATAAGTACGCATAACTACAAATGATATTGTATAAGTTGTTCCGGAGATAGTACCGCTGAATTGCGTTCCATCAGATGTAAATTCAGCGTGAGAAGACTTTTCATTACACCATGTTCCACCGATTACGGTTATTGCGGAGCCGCTTTTAGACAGGCTATCTGTCGGAATAGATATTTTAGTATCATTAGTGAAATCTCCAGTATTGATTTGATAGCAGAATTTTTCAAGTTTTTCTCCGCTTGAAAGAATATAAGGATCGTTGTAAGTGCCACATCCTGTAGCTGTAGATGCTGCGTGATTCACACGCAACTGATGAGTGTTATTACTTTTGTTATAAGCAGTGAAGACATACGGAAGAAAATTCCCAAATCCTGTGTATGCACTCTCAGATGCCGCTGCAACAGGGTTTGTATAATAGCTTGAACCCGAATACTTCTGTTCTTTTCCGCCATATTCCGTATTTGTATCAGCGGCAGTGTAACCAACCTCTTTACCGTATGTTACTCCGATATAGGTTTTATTTCCCGAGCCGTCCTCAGTGTAGTGATGTCCGCTGTTCCAGTCCTGCTCCGAGGTATAGTCGTACTTGCCTGTCGAACCCGAAGCATATTTAAACTGATTTAGTAAAGTAGAACGTGTAAAAATAGTCAGATCAGAGCCGCATACTGCATTAAGTTCTTCATTGTATGTACTATTTGAAACAGCAACCGTTCTGCCGTCCAGCTTGATATTACTGAAATTTACGTTGATGCCTGTCGGTGAGTCTGACAGACCCACATCGCCTATAAGACTGCTTGCAGCCTTCGGATAATCACTGCCGTCCTTTGACATATACGGTGAATTGGTAGAATAGCTTGCCTTTAGATAACCGGTTGAGGTTACATTCTTCATTGTCAGATTCACATAGCTGCCCACATTGTTAATAAGCAGTGGTGCATAGTTAGACTCATCTGTCGATGCAGTACTTGGAGCATCTGCTATCACGTCATACACATAAACGCCATTCAGAGATATAGAACCCGAATCGGAAACCTGAACAGTTGCCTTAGAAGTATTGGAAGCACCCTGTACTGTTCCACAAATGAGCACACCGGAACCGCCTTCAAGCAAACCAACATTGCCTCTGAAAACGGTTGTTCCGATAGTCAAAGTCTTTCCGCTTGCAACATTGCGGAAAAGCCCACAATGCATTGTATAGTGCTGATTATTTTCAAGATTTGTGCGGTCAAAAGAATTGGTTTCATTTCCCACTTTTACGTCTTCACTCAGCTCAAACTCGTGGCTGTAGAACTTGAATGTACCGTTTACAGTTATGTTCTTGTCAAGGTCAACAGGATACCAACTGTAATCCTTCATATCGTACTCATGATCTGAAATAGTACCACCAAACACATCAGCAAAGTACTGTTGTAAATTCGTGCAGGCATACTGATTCAAGCCCCAGCTCATAAGCTGTGCAGGAGCATTAGTATTATCAAGTGTATCAAGATTATAATAATATCTGGAATTGGGATTTGCAGATGCACCGTTAGCAGTCTGTGCGTGATAGCTTCCGCTTGCTGTTGAGCCGTCCGTCTTGAACGTGGTATTTATCGAGATTACGCCGTTGCCATTTCTCAGAACGCTGTCAGCATCGGGTGCTGTGTAAGCGCAAAGCTCATCAAATACCTCCACTGACGGCAGAGTTGCCGAAGTAATATTATAAGTATATCCCGAAGGAAGGCAGAGATAGATCGCCGATCTGTTGCCGGCAGAGTATAAATTGCCGTCATCGTGCGAAATTCCCTTGTTGACGATCATTCCGACAGAGCCGCTGCCCGAAACATCAATATCCTTGATGTCAAGAGAGGTCACAGTCCATTTGCCTGTTGCACGGTATACCATACCGCCGATCCCACCTGCACCGCTGTTTGAAACGGTAGGTATCTTGCTCGAATCAGATGAATTGTCCTGTACCGTCACAGAGGTGACATTCACATCAGTTTTCAGCCATGAGTAACCAAGCAGTCCGCCCATAGAATCAGCATCACTGCCTGATACTGTCAAGCCGTCAACGGTAATGCCGCTAAGCGTAAGAACCCTATGAGCAGAATTTCCGTTATAGCTTCCGTTAATGACAGAAACAAGACCGCCGATTTTTCCGGAGGCAGTATTTGTGATCTCTCCGCTGACATTTACAGTGCTGAAATTCCAGCTTCTGCCTTCATCGGAGTTATGACTTATCTGTCCAATAACACCGCCAATAACAGCCTTATCACAGCCGCCTGTGATATTAGCCGCAACAGAACAGTTTGAAACATCAATACTGCCGATACTGCCGTCTGCTTCACCGAGAATACCGCCCATATACAGATTACTTGAACCGCTGTAAGGCATAACTGTGCTGACAGTCAAATTGCTTGCATTAAAAGTTCCCGTTGCCCTTGCCGCAGCTGTGCCGACATACATATCTGCTTTAGCATTCACGCTGATTGTTCCGGCAAATACCACATTCCGTACAGTACCGCCGTCAAGTTTTGCGAAAAGCCCGTTATACCTATGGCGGTAGATCGTACCGGTATCAAAGGTTATCGTCTTTGCAGTATTAGCATTGCCGAAAGTACCGCCGTAAACGCACTTTGTCATAGAGCCGTCGGAGGATATATCATTATCTCTCGTCAGACCGTAAACGCCTGTGCCTGTAAGATCAACTGTTCCTGTCAGGTCAATGTCAGAAGTTGCAATATTAGAAGAATCCTTTGTGTCATTTGCAAAAGTCACAAACGGATTTCCTGTTCCGCTTTCCGAACCGTCTATCTGAAAGCGTAATGCTGTAACTGCAAACTGCTCATTATTAGCTATTGAAGTAAAGCCATATCCGCTTGTGCCTATTGTTACAGCATGACCGCTTACGGACAGAACATTAGCAGGAGTTGTAAATCCGCTCAGCTTTACTACGCCGCCCCACGCACCAATATCATCGACCTCGGCTGCACCGCAGGAACAGCTTGCGCCTGTGTCCATGAAAACAAGACCGTTGTCACGATAGCCTACGAATTTTCCGACATAAAGCTCTTTACCGCTTGCCGGTGCTGCCGATGCCCCGGTAATAGCATTAGAGCCGCTTATTTCCAATACGCCGTTCGCAAGACTTCCTACAAGTCCGCCACCCATATAACCGCTTGCGGTTATGCTTGACCCTGTTGTTTTAATAAACGCTTTATCCGCACTTGCCACAAGTCCGCCGAAGGTCAGACTGCCTGCATTTGAAGCATTTGCAGTAAATCCGGAAAATTCAACATAGGTCGGATTCGTCGATTCTATTTCACCGATACCGCCGCCGTAATAAGATGCCGTGCCTGCTTTAGAAGTAGTTGCAGTGACAGAGCCGATCGTCAGGGTTCTCTCCACGCTGTCAGCTTTATACTGCCCGATCAGTCCGCCGTAGGCAGTACAATTACCGGAAGCGTGACTGCTTTCAACGTTCGCATCGCCCGAAATGGTCACATCATTTGTAACATCGAGCACACCGAAAAGACCGCCCGTATATCCCGTTCCGTTTACTTGGCAGTTAATACTGTATTTGCTTGTATCAAATGCAAGTGCTGCGTTCGGCTTATAGTAGCCAAATACACCGCCTGCACCGCTTGTGCCTGTCATGTGCTGAGTGACAGGATAGACTGCTGCCGCAGAAGATGAGTCGTTCACATTGACCGTTCCGCCGACATTCTTGCCCACAAGACCGCCTGCGTAACTGCCGCCAGCCGTAGTGATTATATCTATACCGCTTGTCACGGTGTTTTCATTCTTCAATGTGAATACTGCACCGGTTTCCATCTCACCGACAAGACCGCCGACATCTCCACCACTGGTAGAAATACCTGAAACAGCTCTGTTGGCAGTATATGTAAATGTCAGCTCTGCTCCTGCGTCCATATGACCGCAGGCAAGACCAAGATCGCTGTTACCAACAATTGCAACTGCACCATTATCAGTTTTAGTCACACCATCCTTTGTCATGGATACTGTGTTCATCGTAACGTTCAATGAGAGCTTAGGTGCTTCTTTATCATCGTCCATAGTTCCGATGAAGCCGCCAAACTGCGATAGATAATGGTCTGTACTGTCAGATGGTGTGGTCAGATCAATATTCCATGTCACCACATCAGAGCCTTTGGAATCATGATAGACATACTTTGCTACGACAGGTGTTGTTTCATCAGCACCGCCGTTTACCATATAATATCTTGAGATTGGGAGTGCATTTCCATTATTTATTATTACAGAATCGTATACATAATTAAATAAGGGTGCGTCCAGATTAAGCGTGATATCTGTATTTGAGGCAATCTCTATCGAGCCTGCAAAGGGCTTGTTTTGAGTGCCCAAACCTGAAAAACCGCTTTCAAACAGATCGGAAGTACCCGTTGAGTAAATTGTAATTTTATCATACTGATGATATGTGGAATAGATTTGACAAGCGTCAGAGTATTCTTTAAAATTCTCTAACGGTATTGTTATTGCTTTAGTAGTTTCGTCATCATGCTGAAACTCAGGATCGTCTCCGGAGTCCTCAGCAGCATAAGCTGTGATTTGACTTCTGTTTTCATTTGTCTCGAAAAAAGGAATATCATCTATAATGCTCCAGATATATGTTTCATTCAGAAGCATAGCAAGAGCTACCGCCAGACTGACACTGCGGCGGATAATTTTCTTTTTTTGCTTGTTTTTTAATCTCATATGCTTCATCTCCTGCCATCATAAATCTCTTTATGACCATTCGTATAAAACTCTTACTGATCAACATCAACGGTCAGCCAGACATTTCCGCTCGGCGCACCGTTTTCTTCATTGCTTACATCTTTAAAAAAGTTCCAATTCGTCGGCTCTGAACCTTTCTTATAAAACTGTATATCATATCTGTTTCGGTTGCTTGTGACTGAGCTGCCGGTGTCCGCGCTGATTACCATAGTAGCAATGGTGCTTTCGCCTACAGGAGCAGTATATACGACTTCGCCGCTTCCAAATGAATAGATCGTGTTATTATGGAAGTTCTTGTTGCAAGCTATCTTTTCCGTATCCCATTTTATTGTAATAGTAGCTGCACCGGAACCTGTAACAACAAGATTGTATCCGTCACAGGCTGATACAGCCAATCCATCAGATTGCTCCGCAAGATAAGCCTGCCAGCCGGTAGAATCTCCGCCCTTAGTTTTTCTCAGTCCTATAATTGCACTAATAGGGGAAATGTCCTTATATTTGTTTGCATCTTCTCCGTTGTTCGGAGTTGCTTTTGCCTGAACACAAATTTCGGTATCATTATCAAGATCCCAATTCCCCGAAAACCTTAGAATGTAATGATCCTCTGACGATTTTGCGGAATCATGAGTTAATGTCTGTTTAGTGGTTGTATATGTCAGTCTTGGAGTTGTTCCGTTCAATGTTTCAAGAGGAGATTCCGTCCCATTTTCACTTACTTTTATAAGTTGAACTGTTCGGTTGCCCATACTTGCCGCCGTAACCTCAGTGTCATCACCATTTGAATCCGTCATAGTTAAGGTTATATTATAATCAATTTCACTTGGATACCACTTTGAAAGGTTGTTTAAGCTATAATTCCACAGATACAAATCGACATCGTATGGGGCAGGAATATGAGTTTCTGCATCTTCTTCATGAGTAGAGAAGTATTTTGCGACATAGGTCGAATTACCGCTCTCCACCAATATATTTGATGAAAACATTTTACCCTGATCAGATGTGGAAGCCACTACTTTTTTCATCGTGCTGGACGAAATCGAGTACTCTGCTGCCGCATATAGTCCTAAAAACGATAAGGCAGATAAAACACACCACAAAGGCAGCCAGTATTTTTTCAGAAAAGTCATGATTCTTTCTCTCATATAAGCTGCCTCCTTTCATCGTGTTTTATTATCAGCTCTTTCGCGTTACCGAAAAATAAACCAAATCGGTTTCTTTCGCCGTTTGAGTTGCCTGAACTTTATTATCCCAAGTCACTTCAAGAATAAAATACTTACAAAATTGCTTGTTTGCACCCTGATCTGCATTTATTGTTGCCTGCCAATAAGAGGGTACAGCGTGCGACTCGACATTTGTATTGTTTCCATAGGTTTTGTAATATTCGGCATTACTTGTACCGCTTTGGGCTACACTTGCACCTGAATCCATATTTAAGTAACGGCCTGATACCTCGTCACCCTTTACATAGTAGAGAGTATCATTCTTGCTTACCGTATCACCAGTGAACACCATTGTATTTTCTGTGTGTTCTCCTGTAGCCTTATATTTAACATAAGTTCCAGAATCAGGCTCTTTTGTCTGCTCGGTTGCAGCGTAAATTTTGTAGGTGAACAGGTTGTTATTTGTATGCGCCATTTGAAGAACAAATTGATTTGTGTTAGAACCTGAAACAGAGAACACATATCGCTTCTCGGTTATCTTAACAGGAACTTTTATCTCTTTAGTCGTTCCGTCTGTATCGGTAACAGTCTCTCGTTTTTCCACGATATCACCATTGGCATCTGTCTGATATGCATTTACATCAATGCCATCCAAAGCAAAATTCACCTGATCCTCTCGGTGAGCTGCGTTGATATACAAGGCATTAGGGTATTCGATCTTGAACATCTCTGCAGCTTTTTTCTGATTTGTAAACCATGCGTACACCGGTATCGTGACAAGCAAGGCAATAGTGAATATCATTGCGGCAATGATTTGGATTTTTTTAGAGACGGTCAGTCCCTTAAACTTATCTATCAGATTTTTCACTTGGGCTGACCTCCTTTCAATAGCTTTTATGAATCAGACTCAACCGTGACATCTATCATAAAATAGGTGATCCTTGTTCCAATTTCATAGTCAGCAGTGTTATATTGCTTACTTAGAGTTTCAAAATTTTCCAACGTATCCGCCTCATAGATCATATTATGAGTGATAGTCTCTGTACCTGTAAATACAGTTGATTTGTTCGTTTCCAAATAAGCAAGCAGAAGCTCCTTATCGGTAACCGTTTCATCATTCAAATTTACGGCTGTTTCTTGAACAACGGGGATACCGCTTCTCAAGTTGTAGGTATTTGTCTGTAAAGCTATCTGTCCGAGGGTATTCGTCCACATCCAGTATATCGGCACTTGAACCGCTTTTCCTTCATTACCTGATGCTATCGTCTGATTGATAGTCCTTGATGTATAAGGGGCAGTATAATAATAATTCCAAACCGTTTCACTGCCGGAGCTTCCTGAAGTAGTTGTTGTTTCTCCCAACCCGCCGAAGAACAGTATATGCCCTTTCAAGTAATTGGCAGCCGCTATATATTTTTCCGCTTCACCGGCTGCTGTACTATTGTTTACAGCGTTTGCCGCTTTTGCAAAATCAGCCGAATTTGTGATTTCAATGATCTGTGTTCCATTTTTGGTATAAACAGTTTCTTCCTCAACCTCATCTGTCTCTGGATTTGTCACTGTTTTGGTCGAAACATCATACTTATCTATCTCGGCAAATGCTATAACATTCAGCGAGACCTTAACTTTCAGTGAGCTATCCGTCTTAGGGATAACATACAGGCTTAATTCTCCGCTGCTGCCGGGGCTGATATCGGGTGGGATACTTTCATCTACATCGGTGGTATTAGGATCATCGACCTCTGGCGTATATCTTAACAGCAAGCTGTCATCGGTATAATATGTCCCTGACGTTCCGCTTGGATTTGAATAAGTCCCTGACGTACCCTCAACATACTCGGAGTGCTCAGAGTTGATCACGCTCTGATTTCTCACACTCGCACCCTTGGTCGCTATATCAAACGGTAGTGCAGCAGTTTTTATCTGCATATCGCCAACGGAAGTTTCACGGTTTTGTGTGAACCAAGCTATCGAGCTGAATATCCAGACGATGAGGGAGAAAGTCATCAGGACGGCGAGCTTTATGAGGGCAGAGCGGCGTCTTTTGCGAATGTCCTCGCCGTCAGACGCACTTGAATTGGCATATTTCCTCATAGACTCACCTCCTGAAATAATACAGACTGGAAAATATCCCACTAAAAAATTGATACATCTTGTCAACTTATATTATACCATAAAAAGACAGATTTTGCAAGGGTTTGGGGTGAATTTTCACAATTTGTCATATTCAACACAGAGTATAATCGAAGATAAATTTAACAAAATGGAGCAAAGGAATATCCCCTCCGCGGAGGGAGGGGATATAAAGGAGATATGATGTTTCAAACTGTTTTGGAGGAATAGTCTGAAAAAAACATAGCGTGGGTTATTATGTAGTAGGAATTTCAACGCCACTATCAGTTGCGTCTGCACTAAGAGTTGTAAGCTTGAACTCAAGGTTTACCGTCAGTTCATCAAGTGTTGCGGTGACATTGTCAGACTTACATGCTGCATCTTCACCTTCATACCACATATAAACACACACCGGAGTTCCATTAGCCTTATTTCCAGGAAGTGAAGTAAGTCCGGTTGCAACATTCATAGGTGCGGCGTGAGTGCTTGCCGAACTATCAATTGCTGTGGTGGCGGTTGTTGAAGCGTTAACATAATAACTGCCTGTTGCACCAGAAACTGGAGCAAAGATGTAGAATTTGCTGCCAATCTCGATGCCGACTCTTAATGACTTGTTGAGTTCTTTAGACTCGGTACTTCCGGCAACATTAACAACAGAAATATTAAGGTTTTGATCTCCGTTATCCAAACCTAAATTCGTCGTTCCTTCGGTAGATGTCTTAAGGTAGTAAGTATACTTCAGATAGTACTTAGCATCATCGGCATCATAACCAGATGTACCAGAATCTGCATAATAGACTTCTTTTAAACCGTTAGCACCTGCACTTTCAGCCTGAAGCTGTTTAGAAGCTAACGTAAGAGTTGTATATCCATCATTCTTTAAAGTTGATGCTGTTCCAGATGTTGCATTCGCTGCATTGTTAGCTGTCTTACTTGTTGCATGATACCACGTCTTGGTATTTGCTGTAGAAGTAGGATACAGAGCAACTTTAGCGCCAGCAACTTCGGCAGTTGTGTTTGCGGAATCATCCCAAACATCAGTAGCTCCATAACCCTGTGTTTCGGAAATCAGAAGTCCGCCTTCCGCCTTTGCCTGTATTGCAAGGTTCTGAACTGTAACTTCCTTATTCATCGTAAACCAAGCGTAGGTTGCAGATGTGAGAGAGATAGCCGAAACTGTAAGCATAGCGAAAGCCGGCAATAACTTTCTCATAGTCGAGTTTTTCTTAGTAGTTTTTTTCATAAATCATTACCCCTTCATTATGTATTCGGCTATTTGGAGCGAGCTGCCGTTACTCGTTTTTTGCTTTGGAATATTACGTTCTGTTTATATTTAGATTATACACGATAAAACGACGTTTGTCAATATAGTTTGATAAAGTTCTTCCTCTTTTTACTAAAATCGTGAATATCACCAAATATCGTCGTTTCTTTTATTGTCAAATGACCAATCGCTTTTGTAGAGAAAATATTCTGATATACAGCTTGTATATTTTGGAAACATATTCGTAACAATTATTCATAATATATTCACATTTAATACCCCTATACTATTATAATATAAGGGAGGGCTGTCAGGGCGTCCGGGAGCTTGTGCAAAGTGCTGATTTACATTGACAATCGTGGAGTAGTATGCTATAATTATATTGATAAATTATATATTTGAGCAGGAGGTGACTGATATGGACAATGTTAATGTTGACGGCGTGAGGGCTGTTGAGCTGAATTACCGCGTGATAAGGGAGATCGCTTCCGGAAGTCCCGCTTTCTATCAGTCACAGACTCACCTGAATTCCCCGAAACTCGGCGTTCTTATGCCGGAAGCCTACCGGGAGGTAGCGGAGATGTCGGCGCAGTGCCTAAGTCTTTTCGCCCTCGAGCTCGTACAGGCGCTCGATGCGGTGAACACGTTTACTGAGCGCGAGCTGAATTTCGGCTGGCTGTCGGTATATATGCCGGTGTGGTTCCTCAAGGAGAAGCGCGCCGAGAAGAACGTTCTCGAGCAGTGCGAGAAACACCGCATCGCTACCAACAAGATATGCTTCGAGCTTTCGGACAAGCTCCTCGCCGAGGACGACGGTACTGCCGCCGCGGCTATCGTCAATATGCGAAACAGGGGATTCCACTTTATGCTGACGGATTTCGGCGGAAATGCCTGCCCGATGATGCGACTGTCGAATTTCAATGTCGATTACGTTATGCTCAGCCCCGAGGTAGCCAATTACATCGGCAGGGACGAGCGTTCGGACAGCGCGGTGAAGTCGATAATCGGCTTTGTTGACGATATGGGCTGCGAGCCTATCGCGGACGGAGTTTTCAACAGCCGTCAGGCGGAAAAGCTCCACGAGCTCGAATGTACATACTGTGCCGGCTCGCTCGCCGGGAAGTATATGGCGGAGAGGT
>ODAI011101929.1_pt1 | contig 17443 bp, 18 predicted proteins | sample 1539321 | NCBI WGS metagenome assembly ODAI01 (sample SAMN02144231, study PRJEB22623) | gut metagenome | biome: sheep rumen | host: Ovis aries | place: New Zealand | reverse complement strand
CGGAGCAGATAAATGTCTATTTTCTTTACCACTTTCATCCTCTAACCTCTAATCCCCTAACCTCTAACCTCTAATCCTCTAATCCTCTAAACCTCTATCCCTTCAGATTCTCGCTAACGAAAATAAGAGGCAGCAAATCGGCAGCAGAGTCCACAACAAACGTCTCGTCTTCGCCGTATAACAACACCTCCATTTTGCCGCCGTAACGATGCTCTGTCTCAATCATCACTTGCCGACAGGCACCGCAAGGCGAGCCGGGCTGAGCCGTAAAATGACCGTCCGTAAAACAAGCGATCGCCAGACGCTCAACCGACTGGTCGGGATATTGCGCGCCCGCAGCGAACAAGGCCGAGCGCTCTGCGCATAGACCGCTCGGATAGGCCGCGTTCTCCTGATTACAACCGGGAATAATAACACCGTTAGACAGTTTAGCCGCCGCGCCTACATGAAAACCACTGTAGGGACAGTAACTGTGCTTCGTCTGCTCTTTGGCAATGCGCAATAATTCGCGTTGCTCTTCACTCAATTCGTTCCATTGATAGGAATGCATTTTCGTTGTGAGATTGTACTCTTTCATACTATTTGACAGGTTAAATTATTTACGTCGATATGATTTGCGGCGCAAAGGTACAAAAAAAAAATGACATACGCAAATTATTGCGTATTTATTTTTTCTTGTTGCGTATTTCAGTAGAAGAAATATGGAAATACGGGGCGTCTTTTAAGAAAACAAGGTCTTTGGCATGCCAATGGTCTGCAGGGAAGACGGCCCCACCCTCCGCTTGTGAAGAAGAACTTCTTGGGTAAACAAAAATGCGGAAGTTAGCCAAGATATATTCATATTCGCGCCATCGGTCGAAAATAGCCAGATTATCTTCGCCTATTACCAGCGTAAAATCATGTTCAGGATACGCCTTTTGCAGGGCGCGCAGTGTGTGGGCGGTATAAGAAGGACGTGGGAGTGAGAACTCAAAATCACTGGCTTTCAGTCCGGGGATGTCTCTAATGGCTTCCCGCACTGCAGCCAGTCGTTCCTGTTCCGGCGCTAAAGAACCGGACGGTTTCAACGGATTATTCGGACTCACCAAAAACCACAGCTCGTCCAAATCCGTATGCTCAATCACCCATTTCGCCAAGCCTACGTGCCCGAAATGCACAGGATTGAAACTACCGCCGTATATACCGATTTTAGCCATCAGAAGTCAGCATTCAGATTCACTGATGATTGCGTCTAATTGTTCAAAAGCATGCATCAGGTCGTCGTTCACCACTACGCGGTCAAAATAAGGTTTGTACGACAACTCCTCTTCGGCTTTGGCCAAGCGTTTCTCTATCATCTCCGGACTGGTGTCTCCGCGTCTCTCAAGCCGACGACGCAACTCCGGGATGGAAGGCGGACAGATGAAGATAGAAACGGCTTTGTCACCCAAGATTTTCTTGAGGTTAATGCCGCCTTTCACATCCACGTCAAAAAGGACTTGCCTTCCTGCTGACTCAATGCGGTCTATCTCCTCCTTGAGTGTACCGTAATAGAGACCGTCATAGACCTGTTCATACTCGATGAAATCGTCGTTTTCTATCCGTTTTTGGAATTCCTCTACGGAGATGAAATAATACTCCTTGCCGTGCACTTCCGAGCCGCGAGGGGGACGCGTAGTACAAGAAACGGACAACTCAAATAAATCCGGATGCATCGTCAGTAGATGCTTCACCATCGTCGATTTGCCACTCCCGCTTGGGGCACAGAAAATATAAATCATAGTACGTTAAAAATCTGCTCTTTGATTTGCTCTAATATATCCTTCATTTTCACCACGATAATCTGCATTTCGGATTGGTTGGATTTGGAGCCTGTAGTGTTGATTTCACGTCCCATCTCTTGAGCGATGAAGCCCAATTTCTTGCCCTGGCCATGTCCGTCCTTCATCGTCTCAATGAAGTAATGAAGATGGTTTGTCAGACGCTGCTTCTCTTCAGAAATGTCCAATTTCTCAATATAATAAATCATCTCCTGTTCCAAACGGTTCTTGTCATAATCCACCCCGATGTTCTGTTCCAAAGCATCAAGGATGCGTTGACGAATTTTCCCTGTACGTTCTTTCTCATAAGGTTCAATAGATGCAAGCAGAGTGGCAATGTTGTCTATCTTCTCCTGGAACTTCTTTGCCAATGCCACCCCCTCTTGCTGACGAAAGGCCACCAATTCGTCCACTGCGCCCTCCACCGCCTTACGTGCATACGTCCATTCTTCATCGGAAAGTTCTTCCACATCATTGTGAGTGAACACATCAGGAAGACGAAGTAACGTACCATACCAATCTTCAGGCTGCGGAAGGCCGAGTTCCTGCTGCATCTGCTCAATCTGCAATTTGTAGGAATGCAGCAATGTCATATTAAGAGGAGCAACGACGGATGCATCATCCTTCTCTATCCATAAGACAAATTCCACTTTTCCACGTTCCAACTTCTGTTGCATCATTTGGCGCATTTCCATTTCTTTCTCACGATAGATAGGAGCAATACGTGCCGTAATGTCAAGAGCCTTGCTATTCAACGATTTCACTTCTGCGTGAATCTTTTTTCCGTTATACTCTACGACGCACTTGCCGTAGCCTGTCATTGATTGTATCATGATGTTATACGTTAAATTTTGTGCAAAGGTACAAAAAAGAATCCTGATTTAGGGATTAGGATTTAGGAAATTACCTTCTATATGGCTTTTTTAATTCCAAAAGACTAATAAATCCTAAATCCTAATTCCCAATTCCCATTTTTTCACTACCTTTGCACTTACTTTGACTCAAAGTACATTCACGATGTCTGTAATTCTACATATTGAAACTTCAACCGACTTATGTAGCGTGGCCGTAAGTCAGGACAGCGCCATTATCTTTCAGACAGACAATCTGAAAGAGAAAGAAGGGACAGCGGCGAAAGGGACCAATCATGCGTCAATATTAGGCGTAATGGTGGACGAGGCACTTTCGTTCACAGACAACCACGCCATTCCATTCGACGCTGTTGCCGTGAGTGCAGGTCCGGGCAGTTACACAGGCTTGCGCATCGGTGTATCGATGGCAAAGGGGGTGGCCTATGGCAGAAACCTGAAATTAATAGGCTTACCCACTCTGGAAGTGCAGTGTGTGCCTGTCTTACTGGTGCATGACGACTTGCCCGACGATGCCCTGCTGTGCCCCATGCTCGACGCACGACGCATGGAAGTCTATACTGCTCTTTACACCCGTGCGCTAAAAACTGTGCAACCCATTGCACCTGTTGTGGTGGACGAACATTCGTTCGAGGAACAACTGAAGGAGCACCCCATCTACTTTTTCGGTAATGGTGTAGAGAAATGCCAGTCCATCATTCTGCATCCTAACGCTCATTTCCTTGACGGGGTCCCCTTACTTGCCAAGTACATGTCCCCATTAGCAGAGAAAAAGTTTCTGCGGGAAGAGTTTGAGGATGTGGCATACTTTGAGCCGAATTACCTGAAAGAATTTCAAGCAACTGTTGCAAAGAGCCTTTTATAAAAGAATTGAAAGATTGAACAGAATGGATTACAATACGAAAAGAGACAAACTCATCATGCCCGAATATGGCCGTGGCATTCAGCAAATGGTGGAACATTGTAAGACCATCGCTGACAAAGATGAACGGATGCTGTGTGCCAGAACCATCATCAACACGATGGCGAACATGGCTGAACAGACCGCAGACCGAGAGGACTTCCAAAAGAAACTATGGAACCACCTCGCAGCAATGGCACAGTATGACCTCGACATCGATTATCCTGTCGAGATTGAGCGTATGGACGATGAGGAAGCACGCCCCGAACGGCTTGCCTACCCTCAGCATCGCATCAAAAAACGCAACTATGGCACCATCGTGGAGCAATTTACCGAACACCTCGCAACAATGGAAGCAGGAAAAGAACGAGATGACCTGACCCTGATGGTGGCGAACCACATGAAACGCGACCTTTCCAATTGGAGCACAGACTCCATGAGCGATGAAAGAGTGGCAGATGACATAGCGCTCTACACAGACGGCATCATACAATTAGACCTTGACAACCAGCCGCTCATCAGCGATGGTGAATTGTTAAGCACGCGTGTCTCAACCACTATCAAGAAGAAAAAGAATAAGAAATGACGGACAAAGCAATGGCAAAGCGAAGTTTGCTTCAGCCATGCCTTGCAAGGAGGAACAAAACGAAGTTAACCAATGGCATCTTTCATCATTGAAGGCGGACATAAATTGCATGGTGAGATTATTCCTCAAGGCGCCAAGAACGAAGCCTTGGAGGTCATCTCTGCCATCCTGCTCACAGCTGAGCCTGTCATTATACGGAATGTGCCAAACATTCTTGACGTCAACAACCTCATCGGTCTTTTGAGCAAGATGGGAGTCCGCGTGACGGAATTGGAGAGCCACAATTGGCAATTCCAAGCCGACAATCTTGACATGGAATATTTAGGGAGCCAGGAGTTTGTGCAGCGTTGTGCTGCATTACGCGGCAGCATTCTCACATTAGGTCCCTTGTTAGCACGTTTCCACAAGGCATGCGTGGCAAAGCCCGGTGGCGACCAGATAGGACGTCGCCGTTTAGACACCCACTTTATTGGCATCCAAGAACTGGGGGCAAAATTCAACTACAGCGTCGAACGTGGCGTATATGAGATTGACGCCAACGAACTGCGCGGTACCTATATGCTCTTGGACGAAGCCAGTGTTACTGGTACAGCCAACATCATCATGACTGCCGTGCTTGCCCAAGGCACCACTACCATTTACAATGCTGCTTGCGAACCTTACATCCAGCAACTGTGCCGCATGCTCAATCAAATGGGTGCCAAGATTTCCGGCATCAGTTCCAATCTGCTGACCATCGAAGGTGTGAAAGAGCTGCATGGCACCGACCACACAATTTTGCCCGACATGATTGAGGTGGGTTCATTCATCGGCATGGCAGCCATGACCGGTAGCGATATCACCATCAAAAACGTAAGTTACGAAAACCTCGGCATCATTCCTCAAGCGTTCAGTCGTTTGGGCATCACCATCGAGCATATTGGCGACGACATTCACATTCCAGAGCATCAGCATTATGAGGTGTCATCCTTCATGGACGGCAGCACAATGGCGATAGCCGATGCACCTTGGCCTGGGCTCACCCCCGACCTGCTCAGCATTATGCTTGTGGTCGCCACACAGGCAAAGGGTTCGGTGTTGATTCACCAAAAAATGTTCGAGAGCCGCCTCTTCTTTGTCGATAAGCTCATTGACATGGGTGCACAAATCATTCTTTGCGATCCTCACCGTGCTGTGGTGGTGGGACATGACAACCAAATGAAGTTACGCGGTTCCAAAATGTCAAGCCCCGACATCCGTGCCGGCATTGCCTTACTTATTGCAGCTTTATCCGCCAATGGCATCAGCATGATTAGCAACATCGAACAAATCGACCGAGGCTACGAAAACATTGAGGGGCGTCTCACCGCATTAGGTGCTGCCATCAAGAGAATACAATAGCAGACCCCCTCTGCCCTATGGGCTTCTCCCCCTCTATGGGGAGACCATGCAGGGTGTTTGAAAATAACATATCAATGATCAAACAAGAAGACGTTTACCAGATAGGGCGCATGGGAAAGGCGCATGGACTGAAAGGAGAAATCAACTTTCAGTTTACTGATGATCTATGGGACAGGACTGATTGTGATTATCTCATCTGCGAGGTGGAAGGCATTCTGGTACCGTTCTTCATCGAAGAGTATCGATTCCGTAGCGATTCTACAGCCATCATGAAACTGGATGGCATCGACAACGTTGAGGCTGTACAGATGTTGGTAAATAGTCCCGTCTATCTGGAGAAGAAGTATCAGGAGGAACTGAATGATGACGAGGTGTCACTCAACTATTTCATCGGTTTCAAGATGGTGGATGGCGACAACGGAAAGGACATCGGTACTATCACCGACATCGACGACAAAACAGACAACTGGCTTTTCATTGTAGAACGCACAGATGGCAGCGAAGTGATGATTCCTGCCCACGAAGAGTTCATCACTGAAATCCAGCAAAAAGAAAGAATCATGGTCATGGACTTACCATTAGGACTTTTAGACTTATGAAAAAGAGAATATGCATATTAGGTTCAACAGGAAGCATCGGTACACAGGCACTTGATGTCATAGGACAGCATAGCGACCTTTATGAAGCATATGTACTGACTGCTTATAACAATGCTGAACTACTCATAGAACAAGCCCGGAAATACACCCCCGAGGCAGTAGTTATTGCCAAGGAGTCGAATTACGAAAGGGTAAAGGAAGGATTGGCAGACCTTCCTATCAAGGTATATACGGGTGCGGACGCACTCTGTCAAGTGGTACAGGACGACAACGTGGACATCGTGCTGGCCTCCATGGTGGGGTTTGCAGGTCTCGAACCAACCATCGCTGCCATCAAGGCGAAGAAGATGATTGCCTTAGCCAATAAAGAAACTTTGGTTGTGGCGGGCGACCTCATCACACGACTTGCCAACGAGAATCAAGTGCCCATTTTGCCTGTGGATTCGGAACACTCTGCCATCTTCCAATGCTTGGAGCCGGGCAATAGAATTGACAAGATACTGCTCACATGCAGTGGAGGGCCTTTCCGTCACTTCACCAAGGAACAACTGCAAACCGTAACAAAAGCCGACGCACTTGCCCATCCCACATGGAACATGGGTGCCAAAATAACCATAGATTCGGCAACGCTGATGAACAAGGGGTTCGAAGTGATTGAGGCACGATGGCTCTTCGGCGTGAAACCTGAGCAGATTCAGGTAGTGGTGCATCCTCAGTCAGTCATCCATAGCGCTGTGCAGTTTGAGGATGGTGCCGTGAAAGCGCAGCTTGGTGTGCCAGATATGCGCCTGCCCATCCAATATGCTTTCAGTTATCCCATGCGCTTGAGCCTCAACGGCGAACGCCTCGACCTTTTCACCTTAAAGGACTTAACCTTCGAACGTCCAGACATTGAGCGATTCCGCTGTCTGGGCTTGGCATACGAAGCCCTACGCCAAGGTGGCAACATGCCCTGCATTGTCAATGCTGCTAACGAGATTGCCAACCGCGCTTTCATCGATGACAAGATTGGCTTTGAACAGATTGCCAACATCATCGAACAAACCATGGGGAAGATTGCCTTCACTCATGAATCCACATTAGAAACATATTTACAAACCGATAAAGAAGCCAGACAATACGCTTCCACATTATTATAAATGGATACAATTCTCATCAAAGGACTGCAACTCATCATTGCCCTCGCATTGCTCATCATTTTGCACGAGGGGGGACATTTCTTTACAGCAAAACTTTTTAAGGTAAGAGTGGAAAAGTTCTACCTTTTCTTCGACTGGAAGTTCAGCCTTTTTAGCACCTACAGCAACTGGTGGCGCAAACTGACAGGCAAGGCACCGGCCAAGAAAAAGGAGAATGGAGAATATGAATACGAAGGCACCGAATACGGCATCGGCTGGATTCCGTTAGGCGGTTATGTGAAGATTTCGGGCATGGTGGACGAATCCTCCTTCAACGAGGACGACAGTCAGAAAAGTTTCTGGAAGCAACTACCCCACCTGATGAAGAACATCATCATCAAGAACGAAGACGTGAAAGGTGAGAAATGGGAGTTCCGTACTCACCCTGCTTGGCAACGTCTCATCATCATGCTTGGTGGCATTATCATGAACTTCATCACCGCTTTTGCCATCTACGCCATGGTGCTATTCACATGGGGAGAGAGTTTCGTGAAGAGCGAAGACATGAACTATGGAATGAAGTTCTCCGAGCAGGCTAAAGCAGATGGTTTCCGCGATGGCGACATCATCATCAAGACCGATGACGAAAAAGTGGAATCATGGAGCACCTCTGTGCTGCAAAGCATATCGAATGCAAAGACAGTGACTGTACTCCGCGAAGGAAAGGAAATAATCATCAATATGCCCAATGAACTCTCACTTCTCGACATGATAGAACAGCCTCTCTATGCCGCCATGCGCGCCCCACTTGCCATCGACAGCATTCTGCCAGGCACTCCTGCCGAGGAAATGGGGTTGAAGAAGACAGACAAGATTTGTTCCGTCAATGGTGTAGAGGTCAATGACTTCAACGACTTCCAAAACAGCCTTCTCGCTCTGCAACAGGCATTACCAGAGAAAGCCAACTTCGGCGATAGTCTGAAAGCGCGTCAGATCACACTGGTGCTGAATGATTCCGTCACAAAGAAGGTGACGCTCACGCCCGAGTTCACGCTGGGTTTCGCCAATGCAATGCCTTATCAAGATAAGATCACGACCAAAACCTACGGATTTTTCGAATCGTTCCCTGCTGGTGTAAAGTATGGATGGAAAACGCTGACCAGTTATGCCGACCAAATGAAGTACATCTTCACGAAGAAGGGAGCACGTCAAGTAGGTGGCTTCATCAGCATTGGCAACATTTTCCCCGATGCGTGGAACTGGCAACGCTTCTGGCTGCTCACAGCCTTCCTGTCCATCGCGCTGGGCTTTGTCAATGTCTTGCCCATCCCAGCATTGGACGGTGGCCATGCCCTCTTCGCCACCTTTGAACTCCTCACTGGCAAGCGTCTCAATGACAATTTCCTGTTGGTGGTTCAATACTTTGGCATGTACATTCTGCTGGGATTGATGGTGCTAGCACAACTAAACGACATTCTAAGAATATTCGGGTTGTAAGCATGAAGATACTGGCCGTCGGCATGAACTATGCCAAACATATTAACGAACTACACACTAAAGAGGAACAAAATTCGTTATTACATACAGAACCTGTCTTGTTCTCCAAGTTTGATTCGAGCATCATCCAACCGGGCAAACCATTCTTTGTACCCGACTTTGCCGACCGTTTCGACTACGAGACCGAGATTGTGGTGAAGATTGCCCATGTGGGGAAAGACATCAGCGAACGCTTTGCCCATCGCTACTACAACGAGTTGACCGTAGGCATCGACTTCACGGCTCGCAATCTCCAGAAAGAATTGCGTGAGAAAGGCATGCCTTGGGAATGTTGCAAGGGCTTTGATGGCAGTGCGGCACTCGGCAAGTTCATCAATAAGGAAGAGTTGGGTTGCGATGTGCAAGACATCCACTTCCACATGGACCTGAACGGCGAATGTCGGCAGACAGGACACACGGCAGACATGATTCACACCATTGACCACATCATTGCCTATGCCTCCAAGTTCTTCACCCTCAAAACGGGCGATCTTCTCTTCACCGGCACTCCTGCAGGCATCGGTGAAGTAAAGGAAGGCGACAAGATTGAAGCCTACATCGGTGACAGGAAATTACTCGACCTAAAAATTAAGTAATGGCACGAAGAATCTACACCTTGATAATCCTCTTGGCATTGACCTTCATCACCGTCAATGCCCAATCGCGATATGCAACGCACTCCAAACTTGCCACAGGCAAATGGGTAAAGATTCGCGTAGCGGATGAAGGCGTTTATCAACTCACCAGTGCCACACTTAAAGATTTAGGGTTCAGCAATCCCGCCAAAGTCTGCCTTTATGGTTACAACCTCCCCTTCCTGCCCGAAGCGAAGATTGAAAACCTCGGTGATGACCTCACCGAAATACCTCTTTTCCGCAAGGCTGACGGCACCTTGCTTTTCTATTCCTGTGGAACGACACTATGGACACGCTCCAGTGAGTCCAGCGCATTCACCCATCGGAACAATCCCTATTCCAACTATATCTATTATTTCTTGACCGAAACGACAGGGACACCTGCCACGTTCAGTCAATCGGATGCATCGGCATCGGCAGGCACAAAACAAACGACCTACTATGCCCATGCCCTTCACGAAGAAGACACCTTTTCTTTCATCAATGCAGGTCGCACTTTCTTCGAATCGCATGACTATGCGAACAATCCCCAGAAGACCTACCAACTGACTTTCGACAACACCACATGTGGTGATGTGACCATCGATGTGCAGTTTGGCGCGGCAGGAATCAGCAGTTCCAGTCTCAGCGTGTCTGTCGGCGACAACACATTAGGCACCCTTGCATTCCCCAAGCAATCCAACTATGCCGATGCTTACATCAGCAACAAATCATTCACACTCTACGACCAAACAGCCACGTCATTCAGCATCAAACTGAAGCACACTCGTTCCTCGGGCATCGCCGGACACCTTGACTACATCCGCGCCACAGCAGAGGCAACACTTTCCCTCAACGGAAGGAACTATCTGGCGTTCACGCCCAACAGCAACGGCACCTGCACATTCGAACTGCAAGGAGCCAACGCCGCCACTTGCATTTGGGACGTCACCACCCCTGCAACCACCCACGAACTGGCAGGCACACTCACTGGCAGCACCTATAAAGCAACCGCCACCAGTGCTAAATTCACCAACCAATATGTGGCAGTCAACACCACAGCCACCTTCCCCACCCCACAAACCGTTGGAAATGTGACGCATCAGGATCTTCATGCCCTCGACAGTATCAACCTGCTCATCATTGTCCCATCTAATGGGAAACTGACTGAGCAGGCACAACGCCTTGCAGCCGCACACACAAAGATAGACGGCATCCGCTGTGCAGTAGTCGAAGCCGACCATATTTATAATGAGTTTTCTTCGGGCACCCCCGATGCCACCGCCTATCGCCGACTGATGAAGATGTTCTATGACAAACAATACAAGGCATCCCCACTCACAGGCACACAGAAAGGAAGCCTCAACATCCTTCTGTTCGGCAACAGCATGTGGGACAATCGCCTCGTCACCAACGGACTTGCCTCAAAATCCCAAGACGACTATCTGCTTGCTTACGAGTCTGACAACTCATGGTCACACACAGACTCTTATGTGATGGAAGAGTACTTCACATTGCTTGCCGACGGAAAAGGTGTCTCGCCACTCAAGGAATTGCCCGACTGCGGTGTGGGTCGCCTGCCTGTATCGACAGAAGCAGATGCCAAGAATGTGGTGGACAAACTCATCAACTACATGACCAACGCCAATGCTGGCGCATGGAAGAACACCATCTGTCTGATGGGCGATGACGACAAGACCAACATCCACATGGAAGATGCAGAGAATGTACTGACCAACACGCAGCAGAAATTCCCCGACTACCACTATCAGCGCATCTACTGGGACAGTTACACCATGCAACAGACCGCCACAGGCAGCAATTATCCCGACATCTACGCTGACATCAACAAAATCATGCAGGAAGGAGCCCTCATCATGAACTACACAGGGCATGGTGCAGCCTACACGCTTTCACACGAACAAGTTTTAAAGACCACCGATTTCCAGCAATGGACTTCGCCACGCATACCTGTATGGGTTACAGCAGCATGCGATGTCACTCCCTTCGACATGAACATCGAGAACATCGGCATCGAAGCCATCCTCAACAAACAAGGCGCGGCTGTGGCATTCATCGGTACGGCACGAACCGTCTATTCATCACCTAACCGCGTCATCAACCGCAATTTCATGTCACACGTGCTCGACACTAAAAACAACGGCGAGCACTTCACTATCGGTGAGGCTTTGGCACAGGCAAAAGCCGACATCATCGAATCGAAGTCGAATGGCTACATGTCCAAAATCGACTCCATCAACAAAGTGCACTTCGTTCTGCTCGGCGACCCCGCCATCAAACTCGTCACCCCCACCTATAAGGTGAAGATTGATAAATTCAATGGCAAAACCATCGATGTAGCCAACCCGCCCACCATCTCAGGAGGTGAAACCGTTGTCATCGAGGGACACATTGTCACTCCGACAGGCGAGAAAGCCACCCAATTCGATGGCACGGTGTCCACCCGCATCTACGACAGCGAGGAGCACATTGTCTGCAAACTCAACGCAGGACAAGACATTACCCCATTCGAATACGATGACCGCACACGAACACTCTATGCGGGCACCGATTCCGTCAAAGCAGGTGCCTTCAAATTCACATTTCCCGTGCCGCTCGACATCAACTATTCCGACCTGCCGGGACTCATCAACCTCTATGCCATCAACACCCAAAAGGACATCGAGGCAAATGGCACCTTCACGGAGTTCATTGTAAGTGGCACCTCCACCGAAGAGCAGATCGACACCATCGGTCCTTCGATAGCAGCCTTCTCCAATGGGCACAATGTCTCTGAAATTAGTTACACAAACGAGACACCAACTCTACGCATTGAGTTAAGTGACGAGAGCGGCATCAACACGACAGGCAACGGACTCGGGCATGACATCGTTGCCATCATCGACAACAACGAGGCAACGACCTACACGCTCAACAGTTACTACACGCAATCGGTGGGCGACTACCGCTCTGGCACTGTCACTTACACCTTACCAGCTCTCTCTGCTGGCAAACACACCCTCGTCATCCGTGCTTTCGACACGCTCAACAATCTGGGCGAGCAAGCCTATTCCTTCGAAGTAGTCACAGGTCTCCTCCAAGTCTATGACATCTATGACTTCACTGGCCGCAAGGTATATAGCAGCAGCGAGCACAAGCCCACCTTGCCGCCTGGCATCTATATTCGCCGCACAAGACTCACCTCACCCAAAGGTGACATTTCTTCCTCATCAGAAAAGTTTATCATCACACAATAAACTGCACCATCTCTCGTTTCTATAAGAGGGGTTCGCCTCATGCACAGAAAAATTCAGGGAAACTAGGATTAACAAAAGACTAGGGTTACCAGAAAGAGCGGAAGCAACAAGGCAGGCAATCCCTCAAATAAAAACAACAAAACAAGATGAAAAAAGCGCTATCCATAATCGTCCTCCTTTTCCTTGTCCTCTCGGCAAGGGCACAAGACGTGAAGAATCAACTCAACCCCATCTACCATGGGGCAAACTCACTTGCAATTGCCCCTGATGCACGTGCTGGCGGTATGGGCGATGTCGGTGTTGCCACCGACCCTGATGTCAATTCACAGTACTGGAACCCTGCCAAATATCCCTTCTGCATCAGCCGTTCAGGCGTTGCTCTCAACTATACCCCCTGGTTGCGCCAGATTGTGAATGACATTGACCTCGCTAATATTACAGGATACTATCGCTTAGGCGACTACGATGCCCTATCCGGATCACTCCGCTACTTCTCACTTGGCGAGGTGGCTGAAAGCCTGGACGATGATGCCAACACATTCAAGCCTTACGAACTGGCTGTTGACGTCGCATATTCGCGCATGCTTTCCGAGACCTTCTCTGCAGGTGTCGCCCTACGATTCATCTATTCCGACCTCGCATACAAGGGCGAAGGTTCCGATGCACTGAAACCGGCTTCAGCCTTTGCTGCAGACATCGCTTTCTATCACAATGGTTATCTCAACCTTGGCGGTCATGAAAGCCAACTCGGTTGGGGTCTCAACATCTCCAACGTCGGTTCAAAACTCTCCTACGATGAGGGAAATACCTCTGAATTCATCCCGACCAACCTCCGCCTCGGAACCTCCCTGCTCGTTCCGTTTGACGAATACAACACACTGAGTATCTCTGCTGATGCCAACAAACTCCTCGTGCCCACACGCCCCACGATGGATCAGTATGTGGATCACATGGTGAAAACCGAAGGAGGCGAAGCCAAAGACTATGAAAAGGACTATGGCGGCTACCGCACTTGGCTCGAAGGTGAAGGCTACTTCAACGTATCGCCAATCAGTGGTATCTTCAAGTCATTCCACGACGCTCCCAATGGCTTCAAAGAAGAGATGCAGGAAATCCAATGGAGCGTAGGTCTCGAATACGCCTACAACAACCAATTCTTCCTTCGAGGTGGCTATCATTATGAACACCCCAACAAAGGAAACCGTACTTATTGGACTGTTGGTGCAGGCTTCAAGATGAACGTATTCTCCCTTGATGCAGGCTATGTCATCTCCACGGCACAAAGCAACCCGCTTGACCAGACACTCCGTTTTTCTCTGGCTTTCGACATGGACGGCATCGCCGATTTGCTTGGAAAGAGAAGAAGATAACCTCATTTACCATTTGACCATTTACAATGTACAATTTGCCATGCGGATGATAGATTGTCAATGGTTCAAGCTGTCAATCATCAAATTGCCAAATAATTCTAAATTGTAAATAAATCGCCTTGTCACATTGTAAAATAAGAATCGGATTTGGTTTCGATGTTCACCAACTCACCGAAGGTCGCGACCTTTGGCTTGGAGGCATCAAGATTGACCACACCCTCGGACTGCTTGGTCATTCCGATGCAGATGTGCTCGTCCATGCCATTTGCGATGCCATTCTCGGAGCCGCCAACATGCGAGACATCGGCTACCACTTTCCTCCGAAGAAGGGCAACGAATTCGAAAACATCGACTCCAAGATACTTCTCCGACGCACGCTTGATATTGTAGCAGCAAAAGGATACTCCATCGGCAACATAGACTGCACCATTTGTGCAGAACGTCCAAAACTCAATCCACACATTCCCCAGATGCAAGAAACCCTTGCAAATGTGATGGGCATTGACATCGACGACATCTCCATCAAAGCCACAACCACCGAAAAACTTGGCTTCACAGGTCGTGAAGAAGGTATCAGCGCATACGCAGTTGTGCTTTTGGAAAAAGCCGACAGCCCACATTTCTAATTTTCGGATTCCAAATATTCACCAACTTATTGCCCCCAATCACCGCCTCCAGCACGAACCTTAGAGCTCACCGTGAGGCAAATATTACGCGCTGGAAGAACGAAATATTTCGCACTGACAGCGCATAATGTCATGCGCACCGTGACGATAAATGAACGTGAGATCAGTGTAAGAATTTCTATCATTTTGCCCACAAATGTTCATAAATATTTTTAATGACCGATTCGGGGTAATTCATGCCTATCCGTGTTTATTGGGGCATAAATTATCACAAATTAACCACGAATTCCAACAAAATGGTTCGTAATTCGTATCCAGTCATTCTGGACCTGGCGCATTCACCATGCAGTACACGTCGCCATCACCGCGTCGCGAATGGAAGATTGCTGGTTTTCGCGAAAAAATGCATTGTTTTTTCACTCAAACACAAAACAGTAAAAACGGATGATGTTGCGTATGTTGTTTTATAGAATGGATTGGTGCGATAGAGAACTATATTAAGCCACCATGTAACAGCACTCCAAAGGCGAGAAGGACACCGAAAAGGAAAATGTTACGGGCTGTAGTACCAAGCACCTGGTTAAGCTCACGCCCATCGAGTGTCTTGAGCTGCTGGAAGGCTCGAAAGTGTAGGACGAGGTAGAGGAACATCAACGGGTGGCGAATGCTGGAAGAAGAAAAGAGGAAAAGAGCGGTGAAGGCGAGAAATGTTGCGACGATGCCCACCCAAAGGTAGATGTTGAGACAGATGTTTTGCCCTGTTTTCTGCCCCTGTTCGGAACCACACTTGCGAATTTGAGCCTCGATGATGCGCACGATGATAGTGCGTTTACCGCTCACTCTGTCTTGACTGCGGTCACGATAATTGTTGACCACCAAAAGATTATCGGTAGCAAGTCCCATAGCAAAACTGGCGATGAGCAGAGGAACGCTCCATCCGCCATTAGTCATGACATAGTGGGTAAACACCACAGGGACAAAGCCAAAGAAGACGAGCACAAGAACATCGCCCCATCCGAGATAGGAAAGCCGTGTGGTGTAGAGAAAACAAAAGACAACACACAAGATGCCCACAAGGAGCAGTTCCCACTGCATGTGAACGAGCAGGATGGCAATTCCCACCAGACAGGAGAGTGCTGTCATAACACCTATACCCCATTGCATGGCACGAGGTGTTATCCATCCTTGTGCACAAGCACGTTCGGGACCAAGTCGGTCTTCACGGTCGGTTCCCTTCTTGAAATCGAAATAGTCATTGATGAGGTTGGCATCAATCTGCATCAAGACGGCAAAAAGAAGACACAGCAGAAAGGGCATGAGCATAGAGACCGCGCCACTTGAAGCATAGGCAAAGGCTGCGCCAACAAGGACGGGAGCAATAGCGCCAGTCAAGGTTTTGGGACGGGTAGCAAGAAACCATGCCCTCATTGAATTTGTCTTTACCATAGTTTTACCCTAAACTCTAAACCCTAAACTCTAAACCCTAAACTCTAAACCCTAAACTCTAAACCATCCCCTACTCGTCTTCACTCTTCCAATACTGGATGGTAAGAGTATTATTCGTGTAGAACATGGCACCGAACCCTTGACGGTCGTTGTTCTTGTAGCGACCATAATAGTAGTTACCATTATTATAATAGTATAGACCTACACCCTCGCGCTTGCCGTTGACGGTTTCACCCACATACTTGTCACCATTCTGATAGGTGAGCGACTCAAAGCGATAGGTCTTTTCGTAGTCGGCAGGAAGAGCATATTTGTCTCCATCCTTCATGATATAGAGTGGATCGCCTGTAGTGAGGTCGTAACAGATATAGTGGTCGTTAGTGCCCACTTTTGCCACTTGTGTGCCCATCTTGATGCCGAAGAGGAAATTGCCAAGACGGTACTGCCCATAAATGACACCATCGTTATCTGTATAGTAGGCTCCAAAGCCATAGATGTTGAGTTCACGTGTGATTTGTCCAAAATACTGCCCAAAAGATGATTTGGCGACTCCGCTGGCGAAATCTTTCACATAATCGACAAAGGCGGCATCATACTGACCAGGTATGTTGGGATACTTCTCAAGACGTGCGAACTGGGCACGCATCGGGAGGATGAAGATGCACTGCAAAAGGAAAACGAGGAGAATTTGAGGTAATACTTTTCTCATGAATGACATGGATTTACAAATTGTCTGATTAGAAAATCGCTGCAAAAATACACATAATAACTCAAATTTTCACAATTGCGTTAAACCTTTTCTTTAGTTTGTAGTCAATTTGGGTACATTACCAAAGAAAAATCAATCAATAAAATCACAATATGAAAAAATCACTCATCGCTTTGTTTCTCACTTTTGTGGGACTCAGTGCAATGGCTCAGTCCAAATTTAATGTTTCGGGTACCATCCTCGAAGACGGGACAAACGAAGTTGTAATCTCAGCCACTGTGCGCATTCTCAACCTGCCTGACAGCAGCATGGTTACCGGTGCAGCAACAGGACTTGATGGTAGTTTCAACATCAAGAATGTAAAGGCAGGCAAGTATGCCTTAAAGATTACCTATATCGGATTCCAGACCAAAGTGTTGCCACTGGATCTGACCAACAAGAAGGACAAGAATGTCAGTCTGGGTTATCTTCACATCACACCAGATTCAAAAATGATAAAGGATGTGACTGTGACTGCTAACGTGGCAAAGGTACAGGTAAGCGGCGACTCTATCGTGTACAATGCTGATGCTTATCGTGTACCAGAAGGTTCCGTGTTGGACGCCTTGGTGAAGTAGTTGCCGTGGGAACAGG
>ODAI012886943.1_pt1 | contig 17444 bp, 12 predicted proteins | sample 1539321 | NCBI WGS metagenome assembly ODAI01 (sample SAMN02144231, study PRJEB22623) | gut metagenome | biome: sheep rumen | host: Ovis aries | place: New Zealand | reverse complement strand
TTCCTATTCCGCCTACAAGAAGTGAAATTGCAGCAATAGCCGCAAGCATGGCAGAAAGAGTTCCCGTTATGCTGGACATTTGTTCTATCATGGACTGCATGCTCATTACATTTACGGAACTGCTGGAGCCGGTAAGAGTTTCGCAGTACTCCTTTATGTCGCTTACAAGATTAAGAGCATTTTCTTTTGAAACAGCCTGCACCATTACAGAAGAAGCGGTAGGGTTGGGAGTAATTTTTTTAGAATAAAATCCTCTGGGTATGTAACAACCTGTAGAAGTTGATTCCATTCCTGAACTTTGCTCCTTAAGGACGCCAATAACTTCAAAGTTGAATGTAACATTGCTGGCAACAAGAAGCACATTTTTTCCCACAGCATCTCCGTTTGGAAAGAGAGAAGATGCTATGTCGCTTCCAAGAATTATTTTTTGCGTACCCTTTACATTGTCAGTTACAGAAAAGTATTCTCCAGAATCTAGCTGTATTCCGTACATTTCAAGGTAGCCCGTTTCTATTGCAGAACAACTTGCACTTGCACTTGAAGCTCCGTAAGAAATTGTCGCGCTTAAGGTATTCTTGTACCAGATTTTTTTTATGTTAAGAATGTTGTCAAAAAGTTTTTCGCGGAATTCTTCGTTAAAGGTGATTGTTGTTGACTGTCCCCTTCGCGACATAAAGCCCGCACTTATGCTTACCACATCAAGACCAGTTGAACCAAGACTGTCCTGTATCTGCTTTGTACTGCTTGAGCCAAGACTCATTATAACAATGACCGAAGCAACGCCTATGATTACGCCGAGAATTGAAAGCATGGTGCGCATTTTGTTACGCCTAAAATTCTGTAAGGAGTTGATGAAATCTTCAAACATTCTGCGCCTCCTGAATGTCATCGGACTGAATCATTCCGTCAAGAATTCTAATGCATCTTCTAGAACTTGCACCAATTTTAGGGTCATGGGTAACTATTACCACAGTTGTTCCGCTCTGATTTATTTCGTTAAAAAGCTGCATTACAGCCTTACCTGTTGCCGTATCCAATGCGCCAGTTGGCTCATCGGCAAGAATAATCTGAGGACGGGTAACGGTTGCCCTTGCTATTGCCACACGCTGTTTTTGTCCGCCTGAAAGTTCATGGGGTCTGTGGTTCATTCTGTCCTGAAGCCCTACACGCTCAAGAGCCTCCCTTGCGCGAACAGCACGCTCCTTTCTGTCAACGCCAGCATACCTTAGAGGAAGCATGACATTTTCTAGCACCGTCATGGATGAAAGCAGAAAGTACTGTTGGAAGACAAATCCTACAGTTTCGTTTCTAAGAACCGCAAGTTCTTTTTCTGACATGGATGCAGTGGGTTTACCGCCAACTTCCACTATGCCAGAAGAGGGACGGTCAAGGCAGCCTATCATGTTCATGCATGTAGACTTGCCCGAACCAGAGGGACCCATTATGGTAACGAATTCCCCCTGCCTGATTGTAAAAGAAATTCCCCTAAGGGCATACACGGTTGTGTCCCCAATTGCATACTCCCTTTTTACATCCTGCATGCGGATTACTTCACGCGCTTCATTCAGTTCCATTAAAAGCCTCCTGGAGGTCCACCTGCTCCACCGCTGGGTGCACCACCCCCCTGAGAGTTACCAGAAGGACGAGATCCGTTACCGCCAGAAGAAGTTCTGTTTGCATTGTTGCGGTTCATGCCAGAAGCACGCACTTCGCTCTGAGCCTTAAGAACTTCTCCTCCGCTCAGTCCCGTAAGAATTTCTACATAAGTGGAATCATAATTTTGAACAGTTACCGCAATCCGCTCTCCCGTACGGGCTAGCTCAACATAGGCACCATCCTTGTCCTGAGCAACAGCATACCGTTCCACAAGCACATAGTTTTCATCGGGACTAACTTTTATTTCTCCGCTAAAAGAAAAGTTTGGAAGTATTACATCAGGATATTCGTCTATTCTAAGTTTGACTTTTACCACAGTTGCACCACGGCTAGTTACTTCTCCTATGGCAGGCCATCCTACAACATAGCCGTTTACAATTCCGTCGTAAGCAGGAAAAGTAAATTCAACAGGAAGCCCTTCCTGAAGTTTTGCAACATCTGTTTCGGTAACTTCAACTTCTGCGGTAAGATAAGAAACATCTACAAGAGTTCCAATGGAATCTTTTGCCGAAAGAGAGTCTCCCACAGAAACCTTAAGATTTGCAATAACTCCGTCAAAGGTGGCAGTTACCTTACACTCGTTTATTTTCTGCACAAGAGCCAAACGCTGGGTTTCCATAAGTTCAATTTCTTTTGCCGAACCGTTTATTTTTTTTGTCGCCATGTTGTAGTCATGCTGAGCCAGATTGTACTGCTGGGTCGTGTCGTCAAGCTGAACAAGAAGGTCTCCTTTTTTTACATAGTCACCCTGCTGAACATAAACGCCTACAACCGTACCAGAAGAAAGTGCCTGTAAAGACTGACTTTGAGCGGCAGAAACAGTTCCCGAAATTTCTATTACATTTTCGTAAGTTTCAGAACGAACAGTGTATGTGGTTGTTTCTAGGGAAGATTTTTTTGTAAGGGTCTTACGAAGAATTACAAGACCTAATCCAAGAATTACAGTCACTGTAAGAATGACTATTAAAACCTTCGCCTTTTTTGACATTTTCTTTTTCATATTATTCACCGTCCCTGCAGAACAAAAGCTGCGTTTCGTTGTTATAGATAATGATGTCAATTTGACTCATCAAACACTTTAGCCGATAGTTTTCGCAATTAGTGAGAGCAGACTGTAATTCACTTTCACTAACTATGCCTTGCTTAAACCAAGTTTCTGTATCTTGGGCAAGGGTTTTATACAGTTGGTAAGATTCTTCATTAACTTGCATTGACCACAAAATATCTGAAAGTTGAGTCTGAGCATTTACCACCGCAGTTTCGTATTTTCGTTCTGCAGCTTCAATGTCATACAGTTCTTGCTGAAGACTTAGCTGAGTAATTTGATTTTCTATTGCAGATTTTTGTATGCCAAAGGGATTAAACGTAAGAGAAAGCGAAACAAGAGGACTTTTATTTTCTGTTGTCAAAGGTATTGAAAGTCCCCCCGTAAAAGAGACTATGTCTTCCCAAGCAAAGCGGGCACTTGCATCTAGAGTATTATACTTTGTAAGAGCGTCTGCAAAAGTAAAACCTGCACCAGCGGTAAGTGTTACCGGACTGTCTCCGTCTCGACTTACTTGATTGTAATACTGAGTCCACAAAGCTTTTTCTAATTCGGAATAAGAAGTTTTTTCAAACGAAAGAACATCAACCGGTTGAACTTGCGGAATAAGCGAGGGTAAAAACTGAAAAGCATCAGTGTATTCAACTCCACACTTTGAAGCAAAGACTGCAACTTTTCTTTCAAACTCTCGTTCTGCAGTTTCTACAGAATGTTGTGATGTAATGTACTTTAAGTAAGCTGTCCGATATTTTGACGAAGTTTCAGCATAGCCCTGCGCTATAATCTGATCAAAGGAAATTTTATCTTCGTAAAGCGATTTTTTAGCAGACACATAAGATGACGCTGAAGAATACAAAGCTTTTAATTCAGAATAAAATTGTTTTTCTGCGCTTAATAATCCGTCTGAAAGTTTGCGCTCTGCTTCAAGCCTTTGTCTTTGTGCATTAAGCAAAGAAAGTTTACGAGTCGTTGTAGATGAAGAAATAATATCAACTTGAACAGAAAGAGATGTGTTAGAAACAGAAGAATCAGTTTCATCAAAAGAAAAAGTTGTTCCTGCAGAAAATCGAAGGTTAGCTGCTTGAGGAACGGTTAGTTCTGCATTGGGTTTAAAAGAAACCGATGTTTTGTCGTTGACCGTTTTGATGGTAACTGTTCCCGTAGAAAGAGAAAGATCAATTCCTCTGTTTAGGTTTGTAAGTTCTTCATTAAGCGTTTGCTTTTGTGCTGCAGAAACAAGCTGTTTTACAGAAAGGTCATTTGCAAGATATCCTTCAAGTAATTCGGAAACAGAATGTTCCTGCGCAAAACACAGAGAAATCGAACCAAAGAGGAAACAGAAAGCTAAAATCAGTTTGCTGTATTTCATACCTCTACTATAAAACAATAGTCTTAAAAAAAACTATAGTTTTTATTTAAGAAGTTGTTATATTCAGCACTTATAACAAAGATTTTATGCTTTACAGGTAGTGCTTAAGTTCATTCAGTATGGGTTTTGCATGTTCATCGCAAAGACCAAAATCCATTTCACGGTAAGACCAAGCACAGCGACCTATATTGTATTTAACAAAAGCTGCATTTATAGCCTTATACCATGCGAGTGTATCTGGAAGGTCTGCCAAATTGATAACACCGTATTCGCCACAGTACAAAAGAGCATTTCGTTCTTCAGCAACTTTAACTGCCTGAGCAAAAAGATTATCGAAGAGGCTTGCATCAACCATTCCATCTTTTAACTGATCGATAAAAGGTGATGAATGAAGTTCCAGTGACTTTGCATTTCGCTGGTAAGATTCAACGGTATCGGGGAACTTCATGCGGAAGTGTTTGGGCATTTCGCGAACCCAGTAAGCACCCTGATGAGTAAACAAAAGTGGTTCATAACAGTGGAAGTTATATACAATTTTGTCGTCACAAGGAGGCTCTAAATCTGCAAGCGCATCAATGCTGTTGTTCCAGTAACCACCCACAAGAATATATACATCTGGACAAATGGCACGAATGCGTTTAATACAGGTTGCAGCAATGCTGTTCCACAAAGAACAAAAACATTTGTCTGTAACTTCGTTTAAAAGTTCGAAGGCAACAGTGTCTGTGTATTTTGCAAAACGGCGGGCAAGTTCTTCCCACAGGCGGTAAAAGCGTTCTTGCAAAGAAGAGTCAGAAAAGAAACCAGTTTCAGCTTCACCTTGATCAAAAGAAAAACCTGCTGTTTTGTGAAGGTCAAGCACCATGTTCAGTTTATGACGGCGACAGGTAACAATTACTTTTTCTATACGAGCAAAACCTTCTTCGATATAGTTACCGTCTTTGTCTTCAACCAAATTATAATCGATGGGAAGACGAAGGTGATCAATTCCCCAAGTGGAAAGTTCTGCAATGTCGTGTTCGTTAATAAATGTGTCATAGCGCTTTTTTGAATGATCACACTGTGAAAACCATCCGCCTAAGTTGATTCCTTTTTCAAAACCTTCAAATCTTCTCATGCCTTACCTCACATAAGTTTCTGATATTTCTTTTCGATGTCTTTTATAAGTTTGTATTCGAACGAATCTACCAGTGCCAGCCATGAAGCTTCAACAACGTCACAACTTACACCAATGGTTGTCCAACTGTCTACACCGTCTGAACTTTCAATTAAAACACGAACTTTTGCAGCAGTTGCGCTTGTACTGTCAAGAACACGAACCTTATAGTCTGTAAGACGAATCTGCGTAACAGAAGGATAGAATGTCATTAGAGCAGAACGAAGTGCATTATCAAGAGCATTAACAGGACCCTTTCCTTCTCCAGCAGCAATTTGAATGTGACCGTCAACATCTATTTTAAGTTGTGCAAAAGCATACAAATCTGTTTCTACAAGAGGAATTTCTCCGCTCGTTTTATAGTAGTGCAATTTAAAGAAAGGCTGATACTTACCCAGTGATTTGCGCACTAAAAGTTCAAAACTTCCATCGGCGCCTTCAAACTGATATCCGTCATGTTCAAGCGCTTTAACTTTTGCAACTATATCTGAAACAAGGGGACTTGCTTTTGTAATTGAAGAATCGAATTTCTTTATTTTTTCGATTATCATGCTGCGTCCTGCAACTTCACTCATAAGGAAGACGCGTTCATTTCCCACAGATTCTGGTTCAACATGTTCATAGGCAACCGGATTTTTAAGCACTGCGTCTATATGCATTCCCGCTTTATGAGCAAAAGCATTCTGTCCAACATAAGGCATTCCTGGGTCAAGAGGAATGTTTGTTATTTCTGCCACACGACGGCAGATGGGAGTAAGAAGCGCCATGTTTTCTTGGGGAATACACTGACAATGCATTTTAAGCTGAAGATCTGCAATGATGGTAGAAAGATTTGCATTCCCTGTTCGTTCACCAAAGCCCAGCAAAACTCCCTGAACATGAGTTGCACCAGCTTGCACTGCAATAAGAGAATTAGCAACTGCAAGGCCAGAGTCATTATGTGTATGAATACCAACTTTTACTTTTGAAGCAAACTGTTTTACCACCGTTTCTGTTATAGCTTGACATTCATGGGGAAGACAGCCACCTTTTGTTTCGCACAAAATAAGAACACTTGCTCCACCTTCAACAGCAGCAGAAAGTGTTTTAAGTGCATAGTCGGGATTTTTCTGATATCCGGTGAAAAAATGTTCTGCGTCATACATGACATTGCGACCTTCTTTGGTAAGATAGGCACAAGTATCACGAATCATTTCAAGGTTCTGTTCAAGTGTTGCATGAAGCACTTCGGTAACTTGAAAGTCCCATGACTTACCAAAGATGACGACATCTGAAGTTCCGGCAGAAAGAAGACTCTGAAGATTTGCGTCTTCTGCACAGGGAATATCTTTGCGGCGAGTAGAACCAAATGCAACCAGTTTTGAATGAGTAAGGTGCAGTTCTTTTGCGCGCTGGAAAAATTCCATATCTTTGGGGTTACTGCCAGGATTTCCTGCTTCAATATAAGCAACACCTAGTTCGTCGAGAGCTTGCACGATATGCAGTTTATCTTGAACTGAATAACTTATGCCCTCGCCCTGAGAGCCATCACGAAGCGTAGAATCAAGTATGTCTATCTTTGCGTCCATGGGTGGATTATATAGAAGTAAAGCACTTTTCACAAGGGGGTGACTTGTGTATACTAATTGTATGGATTACGGAATTTTACGAGTTGCCTGCACCAGTCCGGCTTTAAGCGTTGCAGATTGTGAAGAAAATGTCAAAGTTATAGCAGAATGTGTAACTGAAGCTCAAAAACAACATGTTCAGCTTTTAGTTTTTCCAGAACTAAGTATTACCGGTTACACATGCGCTGATTTGTTTTTACAAAAGACATTATACGAAGGTGCAATTAGTGCGCTTGAACACTTATGTTCACTTACAAAACATACTGAACTTTTATTTTGTGTAGGTCTTCCTGTCATAAGCAAAAACAAACGCTACAACGCCGCAGCTTTTATTCAAAAAGGAAAAGTGCTTGCCGTAATTCCAAAGACCTATATTCCCACATACAGTGAATTTTATGAACGAAGATGGTTTACTCCCGCAGAAAAAATAACAGAACAGACCATAAGTCTTTCTGACAAACTAAAAGACATTCCTTTCGGAACAGAGCTTTTACTTGTGGCACAAAATAATCAGCTTGTAACCATTGCTGCAGAAATATGTGAAGATTTGTGGGTTCCTCTCTCACCTTCAACACATGCAAGTCTTGCAGGAGCAAGTGTTATTGCAAACTTAAGTGCAAGTAACGAAGTTGTTGGAAAAGCCGCATACCGTTCACTCTTAGTCAGTGCACATTCAGCAAAAACCGTAAGCGCATACCTTTATGCAGATGCAGGACATGATGAAAGTTCAACCGACATGGTTTTTGCAGGACACAACATTATTGCTGCAAACGGAAGCATAAAAGCACAGTCACAACTCTTTTCTCAAAGTTCTAAACTGACAGTTGCAGACATTGACATGGAAGCTCTTATGCAGGACAGACTAAGAACAACAACTTTTGCTGACTGCTCAAAAAATGAATCCTTAACATTTAGACAAATTGAATTTACGCTTGCCCCTTCTCCTTTCGAAAACAAAAATGAAAAACTGTTAGGAAAAGTAGAAAAGAAACCCTTTGTTCCAGAAAGTCAGACAGAACGAAAAGAAAGATGTCTTTCTGTTATAGAACTACAGGCAGAAGGTCTTGCAAAAAGACTGCGTCACATACACTGCACTAGTGCTGTTATAGGTTTAAGCGGTGGACTTGATTCAACACTGGCACTCCTTGTTACCGCTAGAGCTTTTGACAAATGTGGCATCGACAGAAAAAACATTAGTGCTGTTACTATGCCTTGTTTTGGTACAACCGGAAGAACTTACCGCAACGCCTGTGCACTTGCTCAAAACACAGGGGCAACCTTGCGCGAAATAGACATAAAGAAAGCGGTTCTGCAACATTTTGAAGACATTGGTCACGACAAAGAAGTTCACGATGTTACCTACGAAAACTGTCAGGCACGGGAAAGAACACAAGTGTTAATGGACATTGCAAATAGCACAAATGGAATTGTTATTGGAACAGGAGATTTAAGCGAACTTGCCTTAGGCTGGTGCACATACAATGGCGACCACATGAGCATGTATGGAGTTAACGCATCTATTCCCAAAACATTAGTAAGACATTTAGTTGCATGGTTTAGCGAAGAAGCAGAGGAACAGAACAAGATGCAACTTTCACAAACACTTAAAGACATTCTAGACACACCCGTAAGTCCAGAGTTACTTCCTCCGACACAAGGAGACATTAGTCAAAAGACAGAAGAACTAGTTGGTCCTTACGAACTGCACGATTTCTTTTTGTACTATGTATTGCGCTTTGGATTTTCTCCGCGGAAAATTTTCTTTCTTGCAAGACAGGCATTTACTTCCAAAGAATACAGTCGTGAAGTAATTCTTAAATGGATGCAAGCCTTCTACAAGCGTTTTTTCGCACAACAGTTTAAGCGTAGTTGCATGCCAGATGGAGCAAAAGTAGGAACCGTAAATCTTTCTCCAAGAGGTGACTGGCGCATGCCAAGTGATGCAAGTGCGCGTCTTTGGCAAAATGAACTAGAAGAGCTTTCCAAGGAGCATGACTGATGCTGAGTTACCAGCACGAATATCATGCAGGAAACCATGCAGATATTTTAAAGCACATTGGCCTTGTAAGCATTTTACATTCTCTAACACAAAAAGAAAAACCCTTTACGGTCATTGACAGTCACGCAAGTGCAGGAACTTTTAGTCTTGATGACGAACGAATAAAAAAAACTGCCGAAGCCGAACATGGTATAGAAAAACTGTTTTCACACACAGAAAAGAACATTCCGCAAGCGGTAGAGCGTTACCTCAATGCACAAAGACCCTACTACAAGTGCAGACTCTATGCAGGAAGCCCCGAATTAACACGCTTGTTTCTTCGCAAGGGAGACGCTCACTTTGCAATAGAGCTTCACCCACAGGCACTTGAGTCGCTAAAAGCAACTTGCAAAAACAATGTACTGACTGAAGAAGGAAGTCGAAGTGCAAGTGTAAAAACCCACATCAAAGAAGAAGACAGCTACAAAGCATTAAAACAACTGACACCACCACTTATTAAGCGCGGCCTTGTTTTAGTAGACCCTTCTTACGAAGACGCAAGCGATTATGTACAAGTTGCACAAACACTTACAGAAGTTCACCGTAAGTGGAACACTGCCATTATTATGCTGTGGTATCCGCTTATAACCCGCAGAAAAAACGAAACAGCACAAATGCTTCATGCGCTTGAAACAGCCGCAAAAACAGGAACAAATCCTTGCTCGTGCATACGAAAAGAACTACGGGTAAAAGATCCAGAAAGTCTTACTAAAGAAGACGGAGCTCACTTGTATGGAAGTGGCCTTTTTGTCATAAATGAACCATGGCATTTCGAAGAAGAGATGAACAGTTCTATTGCCTTTTTACAAAATTTTTTTGTTCAGGATTAAAACCAAAATCTAACGCCAACTTCTAGAGGCAAAGAAAAAGAAAAGCGTATTTTCGAATCAAAGGTAAGTTGTGGTTGAGCTAGCAGTTGAACAAAAACTCCCAGTCGCGTTACCGGACAAAACTCTGTTCCCACAAGAGCACGAAGACAGAGCGAACATACAGCAGAATAATCTGTAAAGTTAACCGACACACCGCTTCCCGCACCAACATAGGCTTTGAAAAGTGAATTAAAAATGCGTGGATTGGTAAACCAGTAATCAAGGGCAAAAAGCAAAGACTGAACCCCTCTTTCAGAAAAGCAAAGCGTAAGCGATGGAACAAAGGTTTGTGCAGAAAGATCTACACAAGCATTAAGACCTGCATCATAGACTAACGCTTGAGTCTCATCTCCAAAAGAGGGATTTATGCCAGAATGAAGCCCCACTGCGTATTGAGCACAGAGAGGAAGTACTGGCACTAAAAGAACAAAAAGAAGCAATGTTCGTTTTTTCATAACAGTCTTTACTTGTTAAACACAAGGGAAGTTCCATCGGGAGAACGGCTTACCGTTATATGATCTCCTTCGCAAACATTTCCCGCAAGTACTTCTTTTGCAAGTTGATTTTCAACATAGGTTTGAACTGCTCGTTTAACAGGGCGTGCTCCAAATGATGGGTCGTAACCAGCATCTGCTATAAAGTCAACGGCACTGTCATCGAATGTAAGCGAAATGCGACGGTCACTAAGACGCTCACTTACGCGCTTAAGTTGCAGTGAAACAATATGTCGTATATTGTCTTTTCCCAATCTGTTGAACATAACAATTTCGTCGATACGATTCAAAAACTCTGGACGGAAAGTCTGCTTTAACAAGAGAGAAAGTTTTTCTTTAAGTTCATCACTTTGAGTGTCGGAATCAGACTCAAGAATTAAATCTGAACCCAAATTGCTTGTCATGATAATGATGGTATTCTTAAAGTCAACAACGCGTCCCTGTCCGTCTGTTAAGCGTCCGTCATCAAGTACTTGCAGCAAGACATTAAATACATCTGGATGAGCCTTTTCTATTTCATCAAAAAGAATAACACTGTAGGGCCTTCTCCGAACCGCTTCTGTAAGCTGTCCACCTTCATCGTATCCAACATATCCTGGGGGAGCTCCAATTAAACGAGTAACACTAAACTTTTCCATGTACTCGCTCATGTCTATACGAGTAAGGCTTTTTTCGTCATTAAACAAAAAGTCTGCAAGTGTTTTTGCAAGTTCTGTTTTACCCACACCAGTAGGTCCTATAAACATAAAACTTCCTAAGGGTTTATTAGGATCGTTTAAGCCTGCACGGTTACGACGAATTGCATCAGAAACTGCAAGGACTGCAGAATCTTGACCAATAACTCGTTCATGCAAAACAGACTCAAGATGAAGATATTTTTGTTTTTCACTTGTAAGCATTTTTGCAACAGGAATTCCCGTCCAAGTACTTACTACGCGAGCAATATCTTCTTCGGTAACTTCTTTGCGTAAAAGACTTTTTCTTTCTGCAGATTCAACAAGTTCTGCTGATTGTACGGAAGTAGATTCTGCAAGCTGTTTTTCTAGTTGTGGAATGACTGAATACTTTAACTCAGCTGCTTTTTCAAGATTTCCTTCACGAGTAAACTTTTCTTCATCAAAGCGAGCTTTTTCTAGATCTTCTTTTACTTTTCGACTTCCTTCAATAAGCGATTTTTCATTTTGCCACTGAAGGCGCATTGCATCGCGTTGCTGAGTAAGTTCTGCAAGTTCTTTTTCAAGTTTTTGCAAGCGTTCCTTACTTGCTTCATCATCTTCTTTCGAAAGAGATTGTTTTTCTATTGCAAGCTGTAAAATCTTACGTTCAATTTTATCGAGTTCAACAGGTTGACTTTCTATTTCCATTTTAAGACGGCTTGCGGCTTCGTCAACAAGATCAATTGCTTTGTCGGGAAGAAAGCGATTTGTAATGTAACGGTTAGAAAGTGTCGCCGCTTCAACAAGAGCTTCATCATTTATTTTTACACCATGGTGAATCTCGTACTTGTCTCGCAATCCACGCAGAATAGCAATGGTATCTTCAACGGTGGGCTCTGCACAATACACTTGTTGGAAACGTCGCTCAAGAGCAGCATCTTTTTCGATATACTTTCTGTATTCGTCAAGAGTTGTTGCTCCAATGACACGCAGATCTCCACGAGCAAGAGCTGGCTTTAAAAGGTTAGAAGCATCCATACTTCCTTCAGCGGCACCAGCACCCACAATAGTATGCAATTCATCAATAAAAAGAATTATCTGCCCGTCAGACTTTGCAACTTCGCTAATAACTCCTTTTAAACGCTCTTCAAATTCACCACGGAATTTTGCACCGGCAACTAACTGTCCTAAATCTAAAGACAAAAGCCTTTTGTTTTTTAGGCTCTCGGGAACATCACCGCTTGCAATACGACGAGCAAGACCTTCTACGATTGCAGTTTTACCAACACCTGGTTCACCAATGAGCACTGGATTATTTTTAGTACGCCGACTTATAACTTGCATAACCCGACGAATTTCTTCATCTCTTCCTATAACAGGATCGATTTTATCTTGACGAGCACGAGCTGTTAAATCAATACAGTATTTTTCAAGTGCACGCATTTTACTTTCAGGATCTTGACTGTCAATGGTTTGATTACCTCTAACAGCTTTGAGTGCAGAAAGAGCAGCATCGTGTGTACAGCCGTACTTCTTAAGTAAATCGCCCACACGGCCGTCGCTTTTTGTCATAGCAAGAAACAAATGCTCTGTAGAAAGATACTGATCTTTTAAGAAAGACATTTCAGACTCAGCCTTAGCCAAAGCCTTTTGTGCTTCGGAAGAAAGAGTCATTTGAACATTTCCCTTTACAGTGGGCAAAGAATCGAGCAGTTCACGTGCGCCTTGAGCAAGCGTTTCTGGTTGAACACCAATGCGTTCTACCAGAGGAGGAACAGTTCCGTCTTTTTGATTAAGTAAAGCAAGAAGCAGATGCTCTAGACCAATTTCGCTATGATCTTTTTGCTGGGCAAGTGCACTCGCCTGCTGCAGGGCATCCTGAGCTTTAAGCGTCATTTGATTGTAATCCATGCAATGCCTCCATACGCTTTAAAAATACAAACGAATGTTAAAAAAGGCAAGCATTTTTTCAACTTAAGGCAGCTCTATGTTTCCGAATTCGCAGGTTGCATTCGACACTGTTGCATGTTCAATAAGCTCAAGATTTTTGCGAATCTGCTTGTACAAACGAATTTCTCCTGTTCCTGTTCCGCCACCCAAAAGTTTAAGCACTTTTCTTCCGCCAGCAGGACTTTCGTAATCGCGTACAAACATGGCATCGGTATGACAGAAAACGTCTATGTCAAGCACATACTTTTTGTTGTGAACACTTACACTCCAGTGAACTTTAACACCGTCTTCATCTTCGGGCATTTCGCTACATTCATAGGTAACAGAATAGCGCTTACTTTTGTCTGCGTGAAATTCTATATCGTTATCATCAATAAGAGCCAGAACCGACAGTCTGTCTTCATACACACCGTTAACTACAAAGCATGACTTTTCAAGACGTTTACCAGAAATGATACTTGTTAAATTAGATGCGTTCAAATGAAAGAAGGGGAAAACAAAATCTCTTCCCCATGACTTATCAAAATATCCGTATGATTTTTCTGGAATGATAGTGTATGACTCTCCGTCAAGTGTCACCATGCCATTGCATGTACAGTTTGCACCCAAGACTGCCCAAGAAGAAACTTTACTTGAATAGTCGGGAACAAAAGCAACGTTGCGTTCAAACTGAATGTTCCATGTAATAGAACCAGCGTTACACAACATCTCCGGATATTCGTTTAAATCTGCATAAGAAACGCGAATGTTTCCCACAGAAGATTTATCATTGAGGGTACATGCTTTATCTCCAGAACCGACACTGATAATAAAACCAGATTTACCAGTGTATATTTGTTCTGTAGGATAATAGCAACTCATCTGCTTACCGTTAACGCCTAAGCATCCAGCGCGTGCCATTGCATAACAAGGTTGAACTAATTGTTCTTGATTTGCATTAAGAGCCGCCTGTGTTCCTGCAAGCGCATATTGTAAATCTGCTTCTGAAGAAGGAAGACGATTTTTAAAACCTAACACACATTCTTTAGGAGAGAGAGCTGGATTTATGACAAAAAATTCAATAAAGAAAGTGCGTTCTTCCCCCGTCTGATCACAAAAAGCGGAAAAGACTAAACGCCAACTGTCGTAACCATTTTTTTTAAGGGAACCCTTGAGCATGTATCGCTCATTACCGTTCATTTTTTTTGCGAGCATGGCCTTCACTTATTTGAACATTTTAGACAGAGACTTTGCAAACTCTTTCTGATCAGCAGGGAAGTATTCATCCAAAAACTCAAAACAATCTTGTGCATTGCGTTGAGCGTGTTCATACCATATTTCGTACAAAGCAGGTTCAAAACCAGCGCCAGGATACGGTGCACCCTGAACATCAGATACCAAACCTCTCATCATGTTTGCAAATTCCTGAATCTTTTTTTTGTCCATAAAGCTCCCCTTTACGAATTTGTTCACAATTATTATACAGGTAATTTATAAATTATGCCAGTAGTTTGTGCATTTTTTGAAAGCGCAAGCTCTTGACCACATAAAACCACTGACTGCATGTTCGAAAGAGCTTTGTCATAGCGCAAGGCAGCTTTATGCAAATCTGAAGCCTTTATTTTTATAAGCCAAGAAAGACGCCTTTTCTTTTGGGCATTCGTTAAACCGTACAGTCTCCACAAAAATCCCATAGCACCTGTTGACGAAGGAGTTCGCGGTTCAATTTCCATTGAATAACAGCCAATAATTGCCTTCTCTACCTCGTCATCAGAAAAGTGTTTTTTAAGAAGGTCATGCATTTGTGTTTTAAAAACATCAAGAGAACGGAAGGGGTTCGGATCACGATAACTAGTAAAGCGTGTCGTTTTGCTGTCACTGTCTGGAGAAAGTTGTGCACCGTATGCTCCACCTTCTGTACGAATAGCTCGCCATAATTCTTGGGTTTCAAGGCTATGACATAACACTTCGTCGGCAATACAGTTTTTTGTATCATAGGCAGAAGAATCAAAAGATGAGCCAGCAAAGCCTGTTGTTCCGGGAATAACAAAAGTTTCTTTTACTTCAGAAGTTTTTGAAGCTTTTCGCAAACAGTATTTTTGGGGAATTTGTGTAAGAGCATAAAAGCGACTGTCACTTACTTTTCGTTTCGCCTGCAAAATTCCTAACTGTGCTTTTTCAATAAATGAAGGAAGATATTTTTTTACACAAGTCATGCCACTTTTGTCTGCAGTAAGGTGAATAACAGCGCCACCTTTTTTGATGCGTTCAAAAAGTGTAAGCAGAGTCTTTGCTGTTTTTTTTGCTGAACAAGAAGCAATGCGCTTTTCGTTATAAAGAGATGTAAGTCCTTCAAGAATTTCTGTAACCGCTGCATTTTTATTTTTTGTACACTGAGATCGCATAGCGGCGTAGACTGTTCCGGAGGGAATAACAGAAGACATGCCGTTGTTGTGCATAGCATTGATAATGTCGGTTAAACGATCGGTGTCTTTAAAATCAGTTTTTGTAATGCAATCTGCTAAAAGCGAAAAAGCATTTTCTACTTGTTCTTCAACAACTTTGCAATAAAAGATTAACCAGTCACGGCCAAACCACACACTCTTACTGTCAGAACTTTTTTGTCCTGCTTCTGACACATGAGCATGCCTTATGTAAGCACCCATTCCGCCCGTTGTTCCCTGAACTTTTGAAAGTGCTTCGTCCCAAGAAAGCCCCTGCCACCCTATTTCGACAAGACTGCTTGCAAGTGTAGAAAGATACAGATACTCTTCTGGTTCAAGCACATCAACAGGAAATGCCACCGAAACATAGACTATGCCATTGGTTTCTTGATTGCTTAAAAAAAGCGGAATATCTTTGCAAGAAGAAAGAAGCGTTTTTACTTGTTCGCACGAAGGCTGCAACTGAGAAACACTTAAGTGAGGAATTACCCTATCTTCATCTGGACTTTGCTTTGACTGAAATTGAGACAGTAAGCGAAGTTGTTTTTTTTGTTTTTCTTCATCTGTTATTAAAAGAAGTTGAGTAATTATTTTTTCTTCTGCACGAATTCTTTTTTCTACCCAAGAAGAAGATGGAGTTACAACAACCAAAGATCGCTCTTTATTCAAAAGCAAAAGTTGTGAAATAAGATTTTTTAAGTAAGATGCATCTTCATGAACTGAACGAATGATACCGTCAATGATTTCTTTATTTTCAAGTGTAGCCCAAGGAGAAAGACCATACAGCCAACCACGCAAAGAGCGACGCAAAAGCACAAGAGAGTAAGGACCGTTAAAGCGACGGATTTCTCGGGTACTAAATGAAAAGCGCATACAAGAACGTTCTATTGCTTCATCTGAAAGTCCTTCTTTTACAAGTTTTGTAAGCGTTTCTATAATAACTTGTTCAACTTTTTTTTCGTTTCCTTTTGCAACACCGCGCAAACCGACGGTCATACTTTTTATAGGAATGTTTACATCTTCACTTGTCTGAGGAGCAAGGTCTTGTCCTAAACCGCTTTCCAACAAAGCCTTAGCAACAGGGGCACAATCGTCTCCCCACAAAATGTCTCCTAAAAACATAAGTTCCATTGCAAAGCGAGGCATTGCTGTTTTAACGGAAGGCATACGCCAGGCCAGCAAAACAGAACTTCTGTTTGTATCTGAATCTTCGTCTGCAGGACCATAGACATGAACAAAAGGTTTTATTTTTGCAGGAGTAATTTTTTTAGGGAAGCGATAGGCTTTTCCGCCTTTAGGAATACAAGACAAAACCTTTTTGTCTAAAAATGCAATTTGTTCTTCTGTGGGAATATTTCCATACAAAAAAAGCTGACAGTTTGCAGGACAATAATACTGTTTGTGAAATGCCTTTAGTTTTGAAAGCGTCAACTGAGGAATTACAAGGGGATCTCCACCAGAATCGTGCTGGTAAAATGTTCCCTCAAGCATAACAGAATCAACGGCGTCACTTGCGGCAGATTCAAAAGATGAATACACACCTTTCATTTCGTTGTACACAACTCCTTGAATACAAGGCTTACCCTTTGCATCCCATTCAAGACGATGTGCTTCTTGCATAAAAATTTCTTTTTTTAAAAGCGGAAAGAAGACCGCATCTGCATAGACTGCCATTAAATTAAAATAGTCTGCCTTTACTTGAGAACTTGCAGGATAAACCGTATGATCAGAAGCAGTCCAAGCATTCAAATAAGTTTTAATACTTTGGTTTGCAAGTCTAATAAAAGGATCTTTTAGCGGAAAGTGTTCAGAACCACACAAAACACTGTGTTCCAAAACATGAGCAGCACCAGTGCTATCTTTTGGAGGAGTTTTAAAAGAAAAGGCAAAAAGATTTTCTTCATCATCATTTAAAAGATGAAAAACCTCCATACCTTTTGTTTCATGCACTAAATAAATTCCTTTTGAAGCACAATCTGGAAGATCTACTATTTCTCGAACAATAAACCCACAAAGCTTTTGTCCAACTTTCATACATACACCTCACCGTTGTCGCGGCTTTTAATGTATAAATCGCCATCTTCCCATGCACGACGCAGTTTTGCGTAAAAAGCAGAAGTAAGACGCTCGCTGTCATTTTTCCGAATGGGGAACAAAAGTTGTTCTTCTTCAAGAATAACA
>ODAI010713025.1_pt1 | contig 17445 bp, 15 predicted proteins | sample 1539321 | NCBI WGS metagenome assembly ODAI01 (sample SAMN02144231, study PRJEB22623) | gut metagenome | biome: sheep rumen | host: Ovis aries | place: New Zealand | reverse complement strand
GAGCAAAAAAAGTACCGCAGAGCGAGAGCTCTGCGGATACCCAAAATTAATAGTTAAAAGATAATAAGTGCCAAATAAGTGCCAAACAAGTGCCAAAGGCTGATTTTTAGAAAAAAGAAAACCCACAAACAGCTATTTTAAGCCATCTGTGGGATTGCGAATTGGTGACCCGTACGGGAATTGAACAAGCCGAAAGTCTTCTGCCAATTTCGAGTATTGTGCGAAATTTACCGAAAAACAGCCTGATTTAAGAACTTGATTTCGAGCGTTTTTTAGTATTTTAAAGCAGTTTTCAGTAACAATATGTGGCAAACAAGTGGCTGAATTGGCGGAGATGGCCGAAACAAGGCACCGAAGTTCCTTCCGAGTGGTTTTGAAATAGCATCGGATATAGTTAATTTGATACAAGCCATTCGCCGGATTTGGTTGAACCCCTACAAAATATTTTTCCCTCTCACTGGAGTTTTTCAAGGCAATATCTGATTGTTTATTAGCTGACATCGAGCAACTCTGCGAGCGTTTTCCGCTTCGGATGGGCAATGTCCTACGTGAATAGATGACATTGCCTATATTCTTATATACCTCGTCAATTTTACTTTGAAGGAATCATTTACGCTTGCCCTCTGCACAATTATTTCGATTCTCCTGATCTTGTTGACATCTACTTGACTTCTCCATCAAAACCATATATAATAAAACATAGTAACATTATAGACTTACTATATTATGACGGCGGAGTATTTTAAACTAATTTTTAAGAACGGAGGAAAAAATGAATTTCAAGGTAGAAAAAGCAGTCCTCGACAGTGGAGTAAAAATAGTCTTTGCCATAATCGAGGGCATCGACAATCACAGAAATGACGAGGAGTGGCAGGCGTACCGCACAAAGCGTATTGCAGAGCTTTACGAGGAATATAAGGGCTTGGACATTCATACTGACCCCGTCCTTGAGGGCTTCAATATCCTGCATGACAACGTGGGAGTCAAGCGAAGAAAGAATATCCCCGCAAGCGAAAATCTCATCAAGCTGCTGGTCAAACGGCAGGAGGTTTTTTACATCAATCAGGCGGTGGATATCTACAACCTCATCTCGCTGGAGAGCAAGCTGGCACTTGGGGCGCATAATATCGACAAGACAGACGGTGACGTGACACTGCGTTTTACCGACGGCACCGAGCGGTATGTTCCTCTCGGTCAGAACGAGCCGACCCCAGTTGCACCTCACGAATACTGCTACTGCGATGATTCAAATGAGGTACTCTGCCGTCTGGAGATAAGGCAGGTGAATAAGACCGCCGTTGACGAAAATGCCACGAACATCTTCTACATCGTTCAGGGCAACGCCGCCACACCCGACGAACTTCTGACCGAAACCGCACAGAGAATAATTAACACTACGACAAAATACTGCGGCGGCACGGGACATATAGTTGTCCCGGAGGTCGTTTTATAAGAACTGCATAATGCAGTAAAATGTGAAAATAAGAACCTGTCCTCATAGGGATCCATGCACCTATATACCGTTCCGCACAAGTCCGATCAGGCATTATGGAGCATATCATTATCAGACCCTCTTATATTTATTATCACATTATTATTATACCACGATAAGGAAAATAAATCATTATTCTTATCGCTGTGAAAATATTATACTTCGGTTATATAGACAAATCATTTCAATAATGATATAATATAGTTATTGATAATAGTATAAAAAAGGCGATGATATCCATGAATATACTTCACATGAAATATGCTGTTGAGGTGGCAGAAACAGGGTCAATAAACAAAGCGTCGGAAATCCTCCTCGTTGCACAGCCAAACCTTAGCCGTTCAATAAAGGAGCTTGAAGCTGACCTTGGTATTACCATTTTTGAACGAACCAGCAAGGGTATGACACTGACTCCGGAGGGATCAGAGTTTATTGGCTATGCAAGGCGCATACTCGATCAAATAAGCGATGTCGAGAATATGTACAGGGAAAGAACTGTTCAAAAACAGAAATTCTCTGTCTGTACGCCGAGAGCTACCTATATCTCAGATGCATTTGTCAATTTCTCGAAATATATCGGTAAAATACCTGCCGAGGTGTTTTACAAGGAAACTAACTCATTCCAGACGATAAAAAATGTTGCCTCGTCTGACTATAAACTCGGGATAGTGCGCTATGCCGCTAATTTTGACAAGTATTTCAAGTCTATGTTTGAGGAAAAAGGATTGCACTGTGAGCTGGTATCCGAATTCAGTTATAAGCTGATAATGAGCAGAAATAATCAGCTCGCTGATCTTGCAGAAATACACTATTCCGACCTGACTGATTACATCGAGATAGCTCATGCAGACCCATATGTGCCGTCACTTCCGCTGGCAGAGGTCATGCGTACCGAGCTCCCCGAAAATATTACGAGAAGAATTTTTGTATTTGAGCGTGGAAGCCAATTTGAACTCCTTTCAGAAAATGATGAGACTTATATGTGGGTGTCACCTGTTCCTAACGGCATACTTGAACGCTATGAACTTGTACAGCGTTCTTGTCCTGACAATATGAAAATACATAAGGATATGCTTATTTACCGCAAGGATTATATGCTGACAGAGCTTGACAAAAAATTTATCACTGAGCTTTGCAATTCAAAAAGAAAATATCTGTGAATTACCGGAGGGAATTTCCCTCCGGTTTTTTACTGTCTGAATAATTCGGTAGCTTATATATCGATAAAGATAACACTGATATACTTTTTTAGTTATTCCCAAGCTATCATTCTCTTGTTATAATGTTATTGGAGGGAAAAGGTGATGTTTTATGAAAAAACTTTCTGTTGGACGAGCTACACTTGGCAGACTTCCGCTATATCTTCAATACATTATGTCGATAAGCAAGGATACCCCGAATATTTCTGCAACTGCTATTGCCGAAGCGCTTGATCTCGGTGAAGTTCAGGTAAGAAAAGACCTGGGACAGGTCTGTGGGACCGGAAAGCCAAAAACAGGCTATGTCACAGCCGAGCTTATCAGACAGCTTGAGGAATATCTTGGATATAAAAAACTGAGTCACGGTATAATCGTCGGTGCGGGACAGCTCGGAACAGCTCTGCTCAATCATGATGGTTTTCAAAGATTCGGACTTGATATTATAGCCGCTTTTGATAAGAAAGCGGATACTGTCATCAAACTAAAAAGCGGTAAGGTAGTATATCCTATGGAACAGCTTACTGATTTTTGCAGACTTTATGATATACATATAGGCATTATTACCGTTCCGGAGGAAGCAGCACAAGAGGTATGCGATATCCTGATAAAAAACCAGATAAAAGCTATCTGGAACTTCGCACGCTGCACTCTTGTTATTCCGAATGATGTAATAGTCAGAAACGAGGACCTCGCTCTGTCGCTTGCTCATCTGAACAAGCTGATTTCTAAAATGGACGAAAGAAGTGAGAGCAATTGAACCTTGACAGAATAATTGCTGTAAGGAATACAAAGACGCTATACCGTGACGGCAGCAGGTGCATAAAAGTTTTTTCTTCATCTTATACAGACTCCGATGTGATAGGAGAAGCTTTCAATCAGGCATCGGCTTTGTCAGCAGGACTGAATGTACCCAAACTTTATGAAGTATCAGAAAAAAATGGCAGATGGACGATGATCTCTGAATTTATCAAAGGGAAAACACTGGCTGAGCTGATAGCAGAATTTCCTGAAAAGCTGGACGAATATCTTGCGGTATTCATAGAGGTGCAGAATACCATAAATAACTCAACTTGTCCGCCGCTCAGAAGTATAGCTGATGTGTTGAGCAGCGGTATTGAAAAATGTGACCTGACGGCACTTGATAAATTTGTACTCAGGTCACAGATCCAACTTTTGCCCTGCGGCAATAAATTCCTGCACGGTGATCTTGAACCCTCAAATATCATTATCGGCCGGAACGGCACACCGTACATACTTGATTGGTCACAGGCGGCTCAGGGCGATATATCTGCCGATATTGCTATATCATACGTGAACTTTATGGCTGATAATGAAGCGGAGCTAGCCAAAATGTATCTTGAAAAGGCTCGCTCCGTAGCAGGTACTGATATTGATACGGTGATGCAGTGGCTTCCCGCTGTTGCCGCAACCATGTCAGTAAATTCATTCGGAAGCAAGAGAGAGTATTTATTGAAATATGCTGATAATGCGATAAATCGAAAGGGTGATAACAAATGAAGGTAACTATATGTATCGGCTCATCGTGTCATATAAAGGGGGCGCGCAGTGTTGTTGAACAGCTTCAGGAGCTTGTCTCACAAAACCATTTAGATGATAAAGTTGAGCTCTGCGGCAGCTTCTGTATGGGAAAATGTCAGCAGGGAGTCTGTATTACCGTTGATAACGAGTTTTATTCAGTTTCACCGGAAAATGTCAAGGACTTCTTTAATGAGCACATCGCTGCCTGCACTGCGGAGGTTATATAATGCAGAACAGTCTTACTCTGAAAAAATCAAACTGCAAGAACTGCTATAAATGTATAAGACACTGCCCTGTCAAATCTATACGCTTCTCAGGCAATCAGGCACATATTATCAACGAGGAATGTATCCTCTGCGGACAGTGTTTTGTAGTCTGTCCGCAGAACGCAAAGGAAATAACCGACAGTACGGAGAAGGTCAGAGTCCTGCTGATGAGCGGCGATCCCGTTGTGGTCAGCCTTGCGCCTTCGTTTATTGCAAACTATGACGGCATAGGGATAGATGCAATGCGCAGCGGACTGCAAAAGCTCGGATTTTATGATGTTGAGGAAACCGCACTTGGAGCAACAATGGTAAAAACCGAGTACGAAAGGCTGCTCCATGAGGAAAAGCGAGATATTGTCATCTCATCATGCTGCCATTCGATAAATCTGCTGATACAGAAACATTTTCAAAATGAATTGCCGCATCTTGCTGATGTTCTCACTCCAATGCAGGCGCATTGTGTTGATATAAAAAGGCGTATCCCTAATGCCAAAACCGTTTTCATTGGTCCGTGCGTATCCAAAAAGGATGAAGTGGAATACAGCGGCGGAGCGGTAGATGCTGTCCTTACCTTTGAGGAACTGACAAATTGGCTCAGTGACGAAAATATTGAGCTTGAAAAAAATGTCGTACAGAATAACGAGAGCCGTGCAAGACTATTTCCTACAACAGGCGGCATACTCAAAACAATGACTCAGAACGAGCCTGACTATACATATATGGCTGTTGACGGAGTGGAAAACTGTATAAGTGTATTAAAAGATATTGAACGAGGAAATGTTCATAAATGCTTTATCGAAATGTCTGCTTGTACAGGAAGCTGTGTTGGCGGTCCAGTCATGGAGAAATATCACCGCAGTCCTGTAAAAGACTATATGGCTGTGGCAAAATTTGCAGGCAAAAATGATTTTTCTGTCATTCAGCCTACAGCAGAAGAAATGAGAAAGAGATTCTCGTATATCAGAAATAACTCTAAGGTCCCCGATGAGCATGAAATTACCAAAATACTTCAGCAAATGGGCAAATTCCGCAAGGAGCAGGAGCTTAACTGCGGAAGCTGCGGCTATGATACCTGCCGTGAAAAGGCGATAGCAATATATCAGGGAAAAGCAGAAATTTCGATGTGCCTGCCGTATCTGAAAGATAAGGCGGAGAGCTTTTCGGATACGATCGCACGAAACTCACCTAATGGGCTTGTTGTCCTGAATGATATGCTGGAGGTACAGCAGATCAACAAAGCTGCGCTCAGGATAATGAATCTCCGCTCGGCAAGCGATATAATGGGCGATCAGGTTGTGCGTATACTTGATCCTGTGCCGTTTCTTGAGGTACAAAGCTCCGGAAAAGGAATTTACAATAATCGGACATATCTTGCTGATTATAAACGATATGTAGACCAGACGATAGTGCTTGACCCGGAAAGCCGAATGCTTATCTGTATAATGAGAGATGTTACAGACGAAGAAAGTGCCCGTGAAAAAAAGGAAGCCATAAGCCGTCAGACTGTAGAGGTCGCTGATAAAGTTGTAGAGAAGCAGATGAGGATAGTTCAGGAAATAGCATCTCTGCTTGGTGAAACTGCCGCCGAAACAAAAATAGCACTGGCGAAGCTGAAGGAGTCTATAACGAATGAATGAGCTTTGTGCAGATATTGGATATAAAAGCATAAATCACTACGGTGAACAGCTCTGCGGCGACCATGTCGATATTGTAAAGCAGGACGACGGCTCTTGCGTCGTTGTACTTGCAGACGGTCTCGGAAGCGGAGTAAAGGCAAGTATACTTTCGACTCTGACTTCAAAAATAATCTCTACGATGATAGCAGAAAATCTTCCCATTGAGGACTGTGTTTCCACCATTGCGGCAACTCTTCCCGTTGACAGCAAAAGAGGAGTAGCGTATTCCACATTTACTATAATCCACTTGAAGAAAAACGGAAGTGCAGAGCTTATACAATTTGACAACCCTCATGTCATACTTATAAGGAATGGCGATTCGACGGAATATCCAAAGACTGAACTTAATATTGACGGAAAGAAAATTTATAGATCTGACATTGTACTGAAAGAAAATGATGTTTTTATCGCAATGAGTGACGGCTGTCCTCATGCAGGGATAGGTACTGCTTATAATTTCGGTTGGCGGCGTGAGGACATAGCACAATACATGGAGGGGCTTGTATCGGTAGGATATACGGCGAAAACGCTTTCGACCATGCTGATAAATGAATGCTACACACTCTACGGAGAAAAGCCCGGCGACGATGCGACCTCATGTGTTATAAAAATAAGAAAACGTGAGCCAATGAACATTCTGTTCGGTCCGCCTGCAAACAGAGATGACTGCGACAGAATGATGAGCCTTTTTTTCTCAAAGGAGGGGAAGCATATTATATGCGGCGGAACAACTTCATCTATCGCTGCCAAATGGCTCAAAAAGCCTCTTAAAACTAATCTCTCATTTGAACGCAGCGATATTCCTCCAACTGCCGAGATCGAGGGGATCGACCTTGTTACCGAGGGAGTCATAACGCTGAACAGGGTCATCGAATATGCGAAGGATCACATAGCTGAGAACAAGCTGTATGAAGAATGGGAATACTACAATAACGGAGCTGCACTTATAAGCCGTATGCTCTTTGAAGAAGCGACAGATATAAATTTTTATGTTGGAAAAGCTATAAACCCGGCTCATCAGCACATGGACTTACCTATTAATTACAGTATCAAGATGAAGATAGTTCAGGAGCTTACCGAGTGTCTGAAGAAAATGGGAAAAAGCATAAAGGTGAGCTATTTCTGATGGAGGATATTATCTATGCTTAATATAAGGGCACTTATGAATGCTATGGAAATATACAGACTCGGCTCGGTCAAAAAGGCAGCTGATAAGCTGTATATCGGACAGCCAAATCTCAGCCGTCAGTTGATAGATCTTGAGGACGAGCTTGGAGTTACACTTTTTGAACGCTCCTCAAAAGGAATGACAGCTACTCCAGAAGGTGAAATTATATTTGAATATGCGGACAAGCTGTTCCGTCAGGCTGAAATGATCGAGGATTATTGTAAGGCTGTAAGTAAAAAAGTACGCAGCTTTTCACTTGCCACTTTGAGCGCAGATTACATTACTGAGGCGTTTTCGAGCTTTTCCGAGCGTGTCGGCTCAGAGACTTCAATAGAACTTTATTTTAACGAAGCTAATACAGAGCAGATAATAAACAGTATACTATGTAATCAGTACAGGCTTGGCATAATTCGCTACGATAAAGCATATGACAGCTATTTCAGGAAGTTTTTTGAAGAAAAGAATATATCGTTTGAACTTCTTAATGATCCGCCATGTGTTATAGCAGTGAGTAATAAGCATGTGCTCTCTGTACCTGAACGTGTATCTGTGCAGCAACTTGGAATGTATTCGTATACTGAGGTAAAATACAATGATCCATTTGTGCCGTTTGCATCTGATACTCAGGTTCGGACAGAAACACCGGAATCAAAGGAACGAGTTATATACGTCAGCAGCAGAATATCGCAGATCGAGCTTGTTGCCCGAAACACAAGAGCATATATGATAACAGCACCATTTACAGATAAACAGCTTGAAAAATACGGACTTATCCAATTGGAAATATCCGACTCGGAACGAGAATACAGGGACGTATTTATTCACAGCAGCAGCTATGCTCTCACAGAAACGGACAATATGTTTCTCGATGAGCTCATGAGATCAAAAAGGAAATACAGGCAAGGAGTTTTACTATGAACAAGATAACCATTATCGGAACAGGAAGCGTTGGCTCAACTATTGCATACGCTCTGTCATTGCTCGGAACGGCCTCCGAGATAGTTATGATAGACATAAACAACGAAAAGGCACTGGGAGAGGCGCTTGACATAAGACAAGGCTCACCCTTTTGTAGTCCCTTTACTGTGTATGCAGGCAGCTATGAGGATGCTGTCGGCTCAGATATAGTAATAATCACATCGGGTATTGCGAGAAAACCGGGACAGTCAAGACTGGAGCTGGCGCAGACTAATGTAAATGTTCTCAAAAGCATTATCCCGAATATCACAAGATATGCGGGAGAAACAAATTATCTCATTGTCAGCAATCCTGTGGACGTTATGACATACGTTTTCTGCAAGTGCTCGGGGATCCCTGATAACAAGATAATCGGATCGGGAACTATTCTTGATACCTCAAGGCTGCGCACCCGCATATCTGAATATTACAAGATAAATCAAAGCAACGTACACGCATATGTTCTGGGAGAACACGGCGACTCCTCTTTTATACCGTGGTCGATAGCTAATATTTCCAATATTCCTATCAGCAGGTATCATGATTCTCTGCTGCGTTCAGACAACATTGCGCCGCAATTTGATTTCAGCGAGGTGGAGGAGTACGTCCGCAAATCAGGTGCAAGCGTTATAGAGCGCAAGGGAGCGACCTTCTACGCTGTATCCACATCTGTCTGTTACATATGCAAATGCTTGCTGACAGGTATTGATACCACCATGACCGTCTCAACAATGCTTCACGGTGAATACGGTCTGAAGGATATATGTCTCAGCATACTGAATATCATCGGCAACAACGGTGTGCAGAACAAGATAATGCTGCCCCTTACAGAAAGCGAGATAACTGCTCTGCACAACAGCGCGGACTGTGTAAGGAATGTCATCAACAGCATTAAGATATAAGCATTGTATATTGTCTGATGTGATATAACGGATATACTTTTTTGATTATTCCTGATTATGTGTAATCGTGATAAAATAATTATAGCCATTGGGATACATTTATAAATTAATATATAAAAAGGAGGATATTTTATGGCACGTTTCACACTTCCCCGCGATATTTATCACGGAAAGGGAGCACTTGAAGCTCTTAAAACATTCAAGGGAACAAAGGCTGTTATCTGTGTTGGAGGAGGCTCTATGAAACGCTTTGGCTTTCTTGACAAGGCTGAGGCGTATCTGAAAGAAGCAGGCATGGAGGTTCATATCTTCGACGGTATCGAGCCTGACCCGTCTGTTGAGACAGTAATGAGGGGCGCAGATTTCATGCTTGAATTCCAGCCCGACTGGATAGTTGCGATCGGAGGAGGTTCACCTATCGATGCTGCAAAGGCAATGTGGATAAAATATGAGTATCCTGACTGCACCTTTGAGGATATGTGCAAGGTATTCGGTATACCGGAGCTTCGCAAAAAAGCGCATTTCTGTGCAGTGTCCTCTACCTCCGGAACGGCTACTGAGGTAACTGCATTCTCTATCATCACCGATTACAGCAAGGGGATCAAGTATCCTATCGCAGATTTCGAGATAACCCCCGATGTTGCTATCGTTGACCCGGAGCTTGCTGAGACCATGCCGCAGAAGCTTGTGGCCCACACCGGAATGGACGCTATGACTCACGCTGTTGAAGCTTATGTTTCTACTGCTAACTCTGATTATACCGATCCGCTGGCTATCCACGCAATTGAGATGATAATGAACGATCTCGTTCCCTCATACAACGGAGATATGGCTGCCCGTGACCGTATGCACAACGCACAGTGCCTGGCAGGTATGTCATTCTCAAATGCTCTGCTTGGTATCGTTCACTCTATGGCTCACAAGACAGGTGCTGCATTTGCGGATTACGGCGCACATATTATCCACGGTGCTGCAAATGCTATGTATCTGCCTAAGGTCATCGCTTTCAACGCAAAGGACGAAACTGCCAAGAAACGTTACGGAGTGATTGTTGACTATATGGGAATAGCTCCTAAGACGGACTCTGATGACGAAAAAGTGGCTGCTCTCATTACATATCTTCGCAAGATGAACGACGACCTTAACATTCCCCACTGTATAAAGAATTACGGTGCGGACAGCTATCCCACAGAGCAGGGCTTCGTTCCTGAGGAGGTATTCCTTGAAAGGCTCCATGATATTGCAGTAAATGCTATCGGCGATGCCTGCACAGGCTCTAACCCGAGACAGCCATCAGTTGAGGAAATGGAGAAGCTCCTCAAGTGCTGCTACTACGATACAGATGTAGACTTCTGATCTACATTAGTATAAACCTTCACGAGCGATCAGCCCGACGGCTTCCATACACGTCGGGCTGATCGACAAATAAACGATGTATAGTCAATTAACAATCATAAAGAATCGGAGAATAATCAAGTGTATAAGATCGTTACAAAAAAGCGCCTGAATCCCACAGTCACGCAAATGGAGATAGAAGCTCCGCTGGTCGCAGCAAAAGCTCTGCCGGGACAGTTCATAATCCTGCGCGTTGACGAAGAAGGCGAGCGTATACCGCTTACTGTTGCGGGTACTGATAAGGAAAAGGGCACTGTAAAAATTATTTTTCAGATAGTCGGAAGAACGACCGAAAAGCTGAATCACAAAAACGAAGGCGAGTTCATTCAGGATTTTGCCGGACCTCTCGGAGCAGCAACACATACCGACGGTATCAAAAAGGTCTGTATAGTCGGAGGAGGAGTTGGCTGTGCTATTGCTATGCCTGTAGCACAGGAATTCCACCGTCTCGGTGCAGGGGTAACAAGTATCATCGGCTTCAGAAGCAAGGAGCTTCTGATACTGGAGGACGAATTCAGAGCTTGCTCAGACAAACTTGTTGTAATGACAGATGACGGTTCATATGCACGTCAGGGAAATGTCACTGTGCCGCTGAAGGAGTTCCTCGAAGCGGGAGAAAAATTTGACATGATAATCACTATCGGCCCTCTGATAATGATGAAGTTTGTTGTTGCAGCCGCAAAGCCGTTTGATGTTCCGGTAACTGCGTCTATGAACCCTATCATGATAGATGGTACGGGAATGTGCGGCGGATGCCGCCTTACTCTTACACAGGACGGCAAGAAGGTAACGAAATTCGCCTGTGTTGACGGTCCGGACTTCAATGGATATGAGATAGATTTTGATGAGGCAATGTCCAGAGGAAGAATGTATGCGGAATTTGAGCGTCATGCATACAAGGACACCTGCGATCTGTTCAAGGGGGTAAAGTGAGATGCAGAAACCGAATATGTCCCTTACAAAGAATCCAATGCCCACACAAGATTCTAAGGTCAGAGCACATAATTTCAGTGAGGTTGCTCTTGGCTATTCAGGGGATACAGCTATCGACGAAGCAATGCGCTGCCTTAATTGCAAGAATATGCCTTGCGTTGCAGGCTGTCCTGTAAATATACATATCCCCGAATTTATCTCAAAGATAAAGGAAGGAGAGTTTGAAGAAGCATACAGGATCATCAGCAAGTCATCAAGCCTTCCAGCTGTATGCGGCAGAGTCTGTCCGCAGGAAACACAGTGTGAATGTCAATGTGTCAGAGGTAAAAAGGGCGAACCTGTCGGCATCGGCAGACTTGAGAGATTTGTTGCTGATTGGCATAACTCTCATATTGACGAGCCGCCTGCCTATCCTGTATCAAACGGTCACAGAGTTGCGATAGTCGGCTCTGGTCCGTCAGGACTTACTTGTGCAGGAGACCTTGCAAAGAAAGGCTATAATGTCACGGTTTACGAAGCACTTCACACAGCGGGCGGAGTCCTCGTTTACGGAATACCCGAATTCAGACTCCCAAAGGCTATCGTTGCAAAGGAAGTGGAAACGCTGAAAGCACTCGGAGTCGAGATAGTTCCCAATGTTGTTATCGGTAAAACGCTTACTGTCGACGAGCTGTTTGATATGGGTTTTGAGGCAGTATTCATCGGCTCAGGTGCGGGACTTCCCAACTTCATGGGCATACCCGGAGAAAGTCTGAAAGGCGTGTACTCCGCAAACGAATTTCTCACCAGAAGCAACCTCATGAAGGCGTATCTTGATGCTCCGGAAACACCCATAATGAAAGGCGGAAATGTGGCAGTTGTAGGCGGCGGAAACGTGGCTATGGACGCTGCAAGAACTGCGCTGCGTCTCGGTGCGGAAAAGGTCTACATCGTATACAGACGCTCAATGGAAGAGCTTCCTGCCCGTAAGGAAGAAGTCGAACACGCTCAGGAGGAGGGCGTCGACTTCCGTTTTCTTAACAATCCTGTCCAGATACTCGGCTATGAAAATCCTGATGATCCACGTGACCCTAAAAATGGTTTTGTAACAGGTATGAAGTGCATAAAAATGGAGCTTGGAGAGCCTGACGAAAGAGGCAGACGGCGCCCGATACCGGTTGAGGGAAGCGAGTTTGTTCTTGATGTTGATACTGTTGTTATCTCTATCGGAACATCGCCGAATCCACTTATTAAAAATACTACAAAGGGACTCGAGGTCAACTCCCACGGCGGTATCATCGTAAACGAGGACGGACTTACCTCAAGAAATGCAGTCTACGCAGGCGGTGATGCTGTTACAGGTGCGGCTACAGTTATCTCTGCAATGGGTGCAGGAAAGACTGCTGCAAAGGCAATAGATGAGTACATAATGAGCAAGGAGGAAGTATGAAGAAAGAGTTCGATTTTACCATAGTTGACAGTATTCTTGCAAAATATCCTGCAAATGAAAATTCTACGATAGCAATATTGCAGGATATCCAGGAGCACTATCACTATCTGCCCGAGGAGATATTTTCCTATGTGGCAAAGGCTATAAATGTAGGCGAGGCAAGGCTTTACGGAGTTGCAACGTTCTATGAGAATTTCTCTCTGGAGCCAAAGGGTAAGTATGTCATTCGCTGCTGTGACGGAACTGCCTGTCACGTCAGAGGCTCTCTGCCGATACTTAACAAGCTCCGTGACGAGCTTGGTCTCAGCGAGGATAAGAAAACTACCGATGATCTGAACTTCACTGTTGAGACTGTTTCATGTCTGGGAGCCTGCGGACTTGCTCCTGTACTTACAGTGAACGGTGATGTTTATCCTGCAATGACCCCGGATAAGGCGGCAGAGCTTCTGAACGAACTGAAAGAAAAAATTGCAAAGGAGGCGGAGAATAATGAGTAAGATCAATTCCAGAGAGGAACTGAATGCTCTCCGTCAGGTCTGTATAAGAGCCCTGAACGCGGAAAAAACGAAGATCCTTGTCTGCGGTGGAACGGGCTGTGTGGCAGGCGGTTCTCTGGGTATTTTCGACAGACTGAAGGAGCTTATAGAGGCAAAGGGCATTACTGTTGATGTTGAGCTTGCGGACGAACCGCACGGAGATGTCATTGGAATGAAAAAAAGCGGCTGCCACGGATTCTGTGAAATGGGTCCGCTTGTTCGTATCGAGCCGCAGGGCTGGCTGTATACAAAGGTCAAGGTCAGCGACTGCGAGGAGATAGTTGAAAGGACTATCATCGGCGGCGAGAACATTGAGCGCCTTGCTTATAAACAGAACGGAGAGGTGTTCCAGCGTCAGGAAAATATCCCGTTTTACGAAAAGCAGACCCGTGCCGTACTTGAATCCTGCGGACACATCAATGCCGCTTCTATTCGTGAATATCTCGCATTCGGCGGATATACTGCCCTTGAAAAATGTCTTTTTGAGCTGACTCCGGAAGCTATCGTTCAGGAGGTCTCAGAGTCGAATCTCAGAGGGCGAGGAGGCGGAGGCTTTGGTGCAGGAAGAAAATGGGCTTCCTGTGCAGCTCAGAAAGAGACTCCGAAATACATCGTCTGTAACGGTGATGAGGGTGACCCCGGAGCATTCATGGACCGCTCTATCATGGAGGGCGACCCTCACCGTCTGATTGAAGGAATGATGATCGCAGGAATAGGCATAGGCTCCTCTGAGGGATATATCTATGTGCGTGCTGAATATCCCCTTGCAGTTGACCGTCTGCGTATCGCAATAGCACAGGCAGAGGAGCTTGGTATCCTCGGAGATAATATCCTTGGAACCGATAAGAGCTTCCATATCCATATCAACCGAGGTGCAGGAGCATTCGTTTGCGGTGAGGGATCTGCACTTACTGCTTCTATCGAGGGTAAGCGCGGTATGCCTCGTGTAAAGCCTCCACGCACTGTTGAGCATGGACTTTTTGAAAAGCCTACAAATCTCAACAATGTTGAAACATACGCAAATGTCCCCATGATAATCAACAAGGGTGCATCATGGTATAAGGCTATAGGTCCCGAGAACAGTCCCGGAACAAAGGCTTTTGCACTTACGGGTACTATTCAGAACACGGGACTTATAGAAGTTCCCATGGGAACAACTCTGCGTGAGGTCATATTTGACATCGGCGGAGGAATGAGAGGCGGCACTAAGTTCAAGGCTGTACAGATAGGAGGACCCTCAGGCGGTTGTCTTACCGAAAATGAGCTTGACGTTCCGCTGGACTTCGACTCGCTGAAAAGCGTTGGGGCAATGATAGGCTCAGGCGGACTCGTTGTAATGGACGACAAGACCTGCATGGTGGAGGTAGCACGCTTTTTCATGAACTTCACCCAGAATGAGTCCTGCGGAAAGTGCGTCCCCTGCCGTGAGGGTACAAAGCGTATGCTTGAGATACTTGAGCGCATAACTGCCGGAAACGGGCAGGACGGCGACATAGAACTGCTTGAAGAGCTTGCAGACACCATTTCAAATACCGCTCTCTGCGGACTGGGCAAGACTGCGCCGTCACCGGTTATTTCCACTATTAAGAATTTCCGTGAGGAGTATGAGGCTCATATTTATCAGAAACGCTGTCCTGCAGGAGCTTGCAGCAAGCTGAAACGATTTGTGATAGATGCAGATAAATGTAAAGGCTGCTCAAAATGTGCACGCAACTGTCCCGTGAATGCTATAAGCGGAAAGGTCAAGACGCCATTTGTTATAGATCAGGATAAATGTATCAAGTGCGGTGCGTGTGTGAGCAACTGTTCATTCGGCGCAGTAAGAGAGGAGGCATAATATGCAGCTTGAAAATATGATTGAAATTGATGGTATACCGGTTAAAATAGAGGGGGAGCGAAATCTTCTTGAGGTCATCAGCAAAAGCGGCATAAAGCTGCCTGTATTCTGCTATCATTCCGACCTTTCAATTTACGGTGCGTGCCGTATGTGCATGGTTGAGGATGAAAAGGGCAGAATGATGGCTGCTTGTTCTACTGTTCCGCGCTCAGGCATGATAATCAAAACCAACACAAGCAGACTTCGCAAGTACCGCAAGAGTATTCTGGAGCTTCTGCTGGCAAGTCATTGCCGTGACTGCACCACCTGTGAAAACAGCGGTAAATGCACACTTCAGGAGCTTGCTGTTCAGTTTGGCATAACCAATGTCCGCTTCAACAACGACAAGACCGAGCCTAAGCGTGACGAATCCTCACCGAGTATTGTCAGAGACCCGAGCAAATGTATCCTCTGCGGCGACTGTGTACGTGAGTGCAACGAAATACAGATGGTCGGAGCTATCGACTTTGCATTCCGCGGCTCAAATGCTACTATAAGCACAGCCTTCAACAAGCCCATTGCTGAGTCGCTTTGTGTAAACTGCGGACAGTGTGCGGCAGCCTGTCCTACGGGAGCTATCATTGTCAAGGACGATACTTCAAAAGTACTCGACATGATAGACGATCCCGACGTTTTTGTTACCTGTGAGATAGCTCCGGCAGTCCGTGTTGGTATCGGTCAGGAGCTTGGACTTGATGTAGGCGAAAACACTCTCGGCAGGATAATTGCAGCACTTCATCGCATTGGTATTGACAGAGTTTTTGATACTGCTACGGGCGCAGACTTAACCGTTGTCGAGGAAGCAAATGAATTTGTGGAGCGTATAAAAAATGGAGAAAAGCTGCCGCTGTTCACCTCCTGCTGTCCTGCGTGGGTGCAGTATGTTGAAAAGAAATATCCTGAATTAATCTCCAATGTTTCAACCTGCCGCTCACCTATGAGTATGTTCTCGGCAGTTGTAAAAGAATACTTCAAGGATAAGCTGCCTGAGGGTAAAAAACGCCACTATCATATCGCTCTTATGCCATGTACTGCAAAGAAATTTGAGTGCAAGCGTGATGAATTTGACGGTGTTACCGACGATGTTATCACAACACAGGAGCTTATTAAAATGATAAAAAAATCAGGCATAATGCTAGGTGAGCTTGAGCCTGAATCAGTAGATATGCCTTTCGGAGTTGCCTCCGGTGCAGGAGTTATATTTGGCGTTACAGGCGGAGTTACCGAAGCCGTTCTGCGTAAAGTCGTAAATGACAATTCAAGAACGGCACTTGCACAGATCGAGTATACGGGAGTTCGTGGAATGGACGGTGTCAAGGAAGTGCATCTTCCATATGGTGATACTGAACTGCATATTGCAATTGTCAGCGGTCTTGCAAATGCAAGCAGAGTTGTAGAGGGGATAAAAAATGGTGAGCTTCATTATGACCTTGTAGAGGTAATGGCTTGCAGAGGCGGTTGTATCAGCGGTGCAGGACAGCCCTATATCTCACACAGACACCGCATAAAGCGTGGAGAAGGTCTGTACCGCTCCGACAGGGAAAGTGCGATAAAATGTTCACAAGATAATTTTGTTACAAGGGAGCTTTATAGTACCGTTCTCAAGGATAGTGTTCATCATCTGTTGCACGTTCAATATAAGAACAGCTGAACTATCAGGTTATCCGACTATATGACGGCTGGGAGTATACTATCAATCTATCCGATGAACAACCTCCCTGAACTCTTCTTCCGACATCTCTCCTGACATGAAAGACATCTTTGCAGTATGAAGCTCCCTGAGCCAGTCGGCATAATCGTTATAGGACAAGTCCTTACCCTGTTTTTCATCACCGAGCTTTAGTTCGTACCGCTCCACCCGCCGGTAATTGCGATTGATAGCTCGGTCATAGTCAGCCAGCAGCTCGCTGTGCTGAAGTCTGAATTTATATATTTGCTGCGGACCTATCTGCTTACAGGTGCGTCCGTCATCAGTCCTGACCCGATCACAGTATCGGGTCTTTTTCTTTGTCTTGGGTTTGAAGAAGTGTCCGCAGTAGTCGCACTGACTGAAGCTCGTGTCGAACTCCATTGCGTG
>ODAI013731015.1_pt1 | contig 17447 bp, 15 predicted proteins | sample 1539321 | NCBI WGS metagenome assembly ODAI01 (sample SAMN02144231, study PRJEB22623) | gut metagenome | biome: sheep rumen | host: Ovis aries | place: New Zealand | reverse complement strand
ATTCGGTATTTGTTTTTCTCGCTGTCAGACCTAAAAATCTGGCTTGAGATGCTGCCATACCCATGGTAACTGTCCCTTTCGTTTTTAATTTCCTTACCATATATGACGGCATTTTTTTTCAAAACTTTAGGGGTTTGTCTTAGCTTCTTTACAATTCGTTACAATATAGATTTAAGAAAAAAAGCAGGTATTAAACCTGCATTTTTTCAAATACTATTTCATCGTTATTTACGTCAATTTTAAGCTTGTCACCGCGCATAAATTTCTGTTTTAAAATTTCTTTTGACAGAGGATTTTCGACCATTTGACGAATAATCCTTTTTAAAGGTCTTGCTCCGTAAACAGGATTAAAGCCTCTTGTTGCCAACAATTCTTTAGCATCATCGGTTATTTCAAGTTCTATTTCTTGGTCTTTTAACAATTTCCTTAAATAATCCATTTGTATATCAACAATAGAAGACAGTTGAGACAATGATAAAGCCTTAAAGAATATTGTTTCATCTATTCTGTTCAAAAATTCAGGTTTAAATTTTGTTCTCAATACCTCAAGCACTTTTTCCTTTGTATCATCAAAATTAACTGAGTCTTCAAGAGATTTGAGGGAATCTTCAAGAATAATATCACTGCCGATATTTGAAGTCATGATAATTAGTGTATTTTTAAAATCAACAGTTCTTCCTTTTGAATCAGTCAACCTTCCGTCATCAAATATTTGGAGCATAATATTAAATACGTCAGGATGTGCCTTTTCAATTTCATCAAACAGAACGACTGAATAAGGTTTTCTTCTGACGGCTTCAGATAATTGACCGCCTTCATCATAACCGACATATCCGGGAGGAGCCCCGACTAAGCGTGATACGGTATGTTTTTCCATATATTCAGACATATCAATTCTTATAAGAGCATCCTCATCATTAAACATAAATTCTGCCAACGATTTTGCTAACTCGGTTTTACCAACACCTGTCGGACCAAGGAACAGGAAGGTTCCGATAGGACGTTTAGGATCTTTTAATCCTGAACGAGCACGACGAATAGCATCCGACACTGTCTGTACAGCCTCATCCTGTCCGACAAGACGTTTATGAAGAATTTCTTCCATGTTAAGTAATTTTTGCTTTTCACTTTCAACAAGCTTTGAAACAGGAATTCCTGTCCATTTACTTACTACATTTGCAATATCATCATCATCTATTTCTTCTTTTAATAATCTGTTTTCACTCTTTTCTTGGGATTGCGCCGCTTTCAATTGTTTTTGTAAATCAAGAAGTTTTCCGTACTTAAGCTCTGCTGCCGTTTGCAAATCCGTATTCCTTTCAGCCTCTTCAATTTTGCGCTGAACTTCTTGGATTTGTTCTTTTATACCGGCCTCTCCTGTGATTGAAGCTTTTTCTGCTTCCCACTGAGCTTTTAAAGTTGAAATTTGCTCTTCTAATTCATTAATTTGATTTGTTAAATCATTAATCTTTGCCAATGATTCTTCGGAAGTTTCTTTCTTCAAGGCTTCACGTTCAATTTCCAGTTGAATTTTTTGGCGGAAAAGAGTATCAATTTCTTCCGGCATAGAATCAATTTCAATACGCAATGAAGATGCCGCCTCATCAATTAAATCAATCGCCTTATCAGGTAAAAATCTGTCTGTAATATATCTGTCAGACAATTTTGCAGCCTGAATTAAAGCGCTATCAAGAATTCTTATCCCATGATGGACTTCATATTTTTCTTTCAAACCTCTCAATATACTGATTGTGTCCTCAACAGAAGGTTCTCCAACCATAACCGGTTGAAATCTTCTTTCCAAAGCTGGATCTTTTTCAATATATTTTCGGTACTCATTAATAGTTGTCGCCCCGATAGTTCTTAATACACCTCTTGCAAGCATCGGTTTTAATAAGTTTCCTGCATCCATAGAACCTTCCGTAGCACCTGCGCCGACAACGGTATGCAACTCATCGATAAACATTACAATAGAGCCGTTTGAGTCTTCAACTTCTTTTAAAACCGCTTTAAGACGTTCTTCAAATTCACCTCTGAATTTTGCACCAGCAACCAATGCGCCTAAATCTAATGCAACGAGTTTTACGTCTTTTAAACTTTCGGGGACATCGCCTCTAACTATACGTTGAGCAAGCCCTTCAACAATTGCCGTTTTACCAACCCCCGGTTCACCGATTAAAACAGGATTGTTTTTCGTACGTCTGTTTAATACTTGGATAATTCTTCTGACTTCCTCATCACGTCCAATAACAGGGTCTAACTTACCCTTTCTTGCTCTGTCTGTTAAATCAGTAGAATATTTTTCCAAAGCCTTCATATTTTCTTCTGCATTTTTATTATCCACTTTTTTATTACCTCGTACTTTCTTCATAGCATTCAAAACAGAGTTTGAATTTACGTTAAAATCTTTCAGTAAATTTTTTATATTTGAATTTTCTAACAAAGTCATCCCTAACAAAATCATCTCAATGCCGACGTAATCATCTTTTAATTTTTCGGACTCTCCGACGGCTAAATCCAGTAATCTGTATGTGTCAGTAGCCAAAAACAACTGCTGCGCATTTGTCGGAGCAGAAACTGTCGGAAATGCATTTACAGCAGCCACAACCTTATTTATAAAAGATTGATTTAACAATTTCAGTTCCGTTAAATAATCTTTAATAATACCGTTATCCTTAATCATCGCTAACATAATATGTTCAGGCTGTAATTCCGAATTTTTATGTTCGCTCATAATAGCACTGGCGGAAGCAATAATTTCTTGAGAATAATTAGTAAATTTGTTAAAATCTGCCATAATAATCAACTCCATTCAAATAATTTTAGCCGGATTCATTTATCCGACATTATTATTTTAACGTTATTTTTGAAGAAGTCATGATAAATTAATTTTTAATTAATAATTTGTATAATTAGATTTTAATATACAATAATGCAAAACTACCTTAACCCTTTTTTCTTCAGACCTAATTCTATTAGAAAATTTATCCAATCTTGAGGAAGTCTTGATGCAAGTTCGGCAAATTTCGCATCTAATCCTACTGTATATGAAGATTTTGGGTTGTCCAATTCAGATATATTTTTTATTAAATCAACAACTTTTGAAACAGGCAGCCCCTCTGTTGAATTACGCATAGCATTTTTTGCCATAAATTGCATTTCTTTTTCATAAGCCTTATCATTTTTTATACAGTCTTGATTTATTGCGACAGATTTTTCCCATAGCGGAGTTGCAATTACCCCCGGCTTAACAGAAATAACTTTAAACTTATGATTTGACTCAATTTCTAAAGCGTTAAATAAAATATCTAATGCGCGTTTTGAAGCGCAATAAGGCGCTACAAAAGGAAATATTCCAAAGCTTGCCATAGAACTGATATTTATAACCCTACCGCCGCCAAGCACGTCTGACAACTTTTGTGTAAATCTTAAGTGCGAAAAAGTATTAACTTCAAACTGCTTTTTTAATTTATCATACGGCATATTTTCCATTGCACCCGCCATTACGCACCCGGCCGCATTTATCAAAATATCAACATGACCCGTCATACGCTTAATATAAATAGCCGCACCATCTATCAATGAAGATTTTTCCATATCTATAAAAAACGGTCTGACATTAGAAGAAATTTTCTTTAAATCACGTTCATAATCGGGATTTCTATACCCTGCAAAAACTACACAGTCGTCTGCAAACTTTTCCGTCAAAGCTCTGCCGATACCGGATGTTGCCCCTGTAATTACGACCGTTTTTTTCATAAGCACACCCGCTTCACTAATCGATGTATGAACCAAACAGCGGTAAGTACAATGCCAATGCCAACGTCAATACAATTGAACCGATTACAATTAACATTAAAGGCTCAATCATCTTAGTCATTGTATCAACAATTTCATCCAATTTTTTATCAATAAATTTTGTAGCCTGATATAACATTTCACCAAGACGACCGGACTGTTCACCTGTTGCAATCATGAATAATATCATCTTAGGAACACATTCTGTCGTTCTTAATGCAACGGACAAATGCTGCCCTTGTTGTACCAATTTTGTAGAAGTTTCAACCTTTTCTTTCAGTGTAAAGTTAGTTAATGTTAAATTAGCAAGCATCAAACATTCAACAATCGGAACACCTGCATCGTATGCAACCTGCATAACCGCAATAAAGTTTGCAAAGTTTGAAAACTGCATTAATTCTCTTAACAAAGGTATTTCTAACGAAGTTTTGTCAATAACTCTTCGGCTGGGTTCCCACTTAAATAAATAAATTATACCACCCACAACTGAACCCAACATAATCGGAACCATGTACCAAAATTCTTTTAATTTCAAACCGATAAACATTAACGTTTCAGTAATCCATGGTAAAGTCTTGCCCATCTGGTCAAACATATCTTTAAATACTGGGAATACAAACATTAACATGACAAGAATAATAACAACAGCCAAACAAATAACGAACATCGGGTACATTAACGTACCTATAACTTTGCTTCTGATAGCCTGTTGTTTATTCATGATTTCCAACAATCTGTCAAGGGTCTTCTCCAATTCACCGGAATCTTCACCGGCTTTACAAAGACCTATATATATCTGACCAAACTGTGCAGGGTATTTTGCCAATGTATCAGCAAATGTTGAACCTGCCATAATCTGAGTTCTTAACTCTTTTGCAACTAATCTGATTTTTAATTTTGCCGCATCCTGTTCTATAAACAGCAAAGATTCAATCATAGGAATACCTGACGCAGCTAATATTTGTAAAGTAGATGTAAACTCAATCTTATCACTAAGACCAAGAGCCTTCATTTGACCTGCTTGAGTACCTGAAGAAGAAGCATCTTTACCTGAAGCGCCGAATTTTTCTTCATAGATTTTAGTAGGCATAAATCCGCGTTTACGGACATTATCCTTCGCCTCACGGACGTCTTCCGCCTCGATTTTACCTTTTACAATTTCTTTTCCATCTTTTAATGCTTCGTAGTTGTATATTGCCATATTCTATATTCCTATTCGTTTACAATACCAAGTACACGTATAAATTCTTCAATAGTTGTTTTCCCTGCAAGTATATGTCCCATACAAGATTGTGCAAGGGTATGCATACCATTACTTACAGCCATATCTTCAATTTCTATATCATGGGCACCTGAAGCAATCATCTTCCTTATACCCTTTGTTATAGACATTATTTCATATATACCTAAACGTCCTTTATAACCTGAGAATCCGCACTTTGTACATCCTTTTGGTCTATATAAAGGAGTTTCCGTTAAACGCTCAATTTCATCAGGGTCAACAGATATCTTTGATACTTCTTCTCTTGACGGGAAGTATTCTTCTTTACAATCATCACACAATCTTCTGACAAGTCTTTGCGCAATAACGCCTGATAACGTAGATGCAACCAAATAATCTTTTGCACCCATTTCAACTAAACGAGTAACTGTTGCAGCAGCTGAGTTTGTGTGAACGGTACTTAATACAAGGTGACCTGTTAATGCAGCTGCAATCGCAATTTCTAATGTTTCATAGTCACGAATTTCACCTACCAATATAATATCAGGGTCCTGACGTAAAATTGCTCTCATACACGATGCAAATGTAATACCCGCCTTTGCATTTATCTGAGACTGGTTAATCCCTTCCAATTTAATTTCTATCGGGTCTTCAATAGTCGTGATATTAACATCTTCGTTATTCAAACTTTTCAATACTGAATATAACGTAGTTGTTTTACCTGAACCGGTAGGACCTGAAGTCAAAATAATACCGTTCGGACAAGAAACCATATTTTTAATTTTTGCAATATCTTCGTCCGTACCGCCGACAAGACTAATATTTTTATCAGCAGCATTCAACGATACAGCAGGTGCCAATATACGGATACAAACCTTTTCTTTGCCTGCAACAGGCAACGTATTAATACGGAAGTCATAAGACTGATTTTTATATTTTATAGAGAATGTACCATCCTGCGGACGTCTGTGTTCTGCAATGTTCATTCTTGATAATACTTTGAAACGTGATATAACAGAAGTTTCAACCTTGCTCGGAATATCCAGCTGCTTAGATAACATACCGTCTTTTCTGTAACGGACAATGTATCCTTGCAATCTCGGCTCAATATGAATATCGGAAACCTTCATATCAATAGCGGTTGTAATAATTTGGTTAACAAATTTCGCAATAGAACCGCTTGAATCTTGGAGTTCGTTATCAACCTGCTGCCATAAAGTTTCTTCTACCTGCAATGCAGCCGTTTCATCTTCAATATCTTTGATAATCTTTTGAGTTTCTTTTTTATGCTCGGAAAAGAACGTATCCATACAGTTCATAAACTCATAGTGGGTCATTAATAACTGTTTTGGATTTTGTCCTGTCAAATAAATAATATCTTTTAAAACATCTTGTTTTAGCGGTGCAACGACACCAAGCATAAGTGTCTTACCGTCAGAAGAAATAGGAACAACTTTATTGTTTCTGATAAAATCTTCAGGCAAAATACTGATATATGAAGCCTGCTTTTGTAATTGTTCAGCAGTAACAATATCATAACCTGTTTGGTTATGCAAAACTTCTTTTAATTGGTCAAGTGTAATAAATCCTAATTTAAAAAGCATAGAACCAACAGGGATTTTCTGTCGTTTACTTTCTGCTAACGCCTGAAGCAATTGAACATCGGTAATATAACCTTTATCAATAAATAACTCACCCATTTTAGAATGAGATTGATTAATAACGCCCTGACTTGTGGACGGGCCTTGGAAAGCTGCCTGAATATCACTGTCGGTTGTAGGACCTTGTCCTGCTACGGCAGGATGTGCAGATAAATTTAAACTTGAAATCAATTCTTCCAAATCATTATCAGGCACTTCAATAAATTTTATGGGGTATTGAAATAAAAGTCTTAATTTTTCATTTATAGTATTTTTATCTGAAGACTTCATAACAGCAACAAACAGATATCTGTCTTTAACACTTATCGGAACAAATTTATATTGTTCTATCAAAGCCTTATCAACTTGATTTAATATTTGTCTGTTTATACTGTTTTTTAATCTGTTTTGTAATTCGTTCATCGTTTTGTCTTGGATATAAATTCTATAACTTATTAATTTTTAACCCACTATTGTCCGGTAATAAAAACTTTTATTATTTTTGGTTTTTACGCTGAGAGGAACAATCTTAAGTTGTTCCCTCAGCGAATTCAACCATTATTAAATTATCAATTTTACTACAACGCAGCAGTCGGTTCTTCAGTGTCAGTGACAATCTTCGGAGTAATCAAGATAATCAACTCACGTTTTGATTTCACAACTTTTGAACTTCTAAAGAAAGTACCGAGTCCAGGGATATCACCTAAGAATGGAATTTTACTTACATCCTTCTCTTCGGTTTCACGCATCATACCACCGATAACCAATGTTTCACCATCTTTTAATCTGATATTCTTCAAATCCAAATTATTTCTTGCTAACAGTGTAGCACCCAACTCATTTTCACCGGTAACACCCTTATAATATACAGGATCCTTGATTGTGGAATATTCAGGTTTTACGTTAAGGTAAACATAACCGTCAGGTGAAATAAACGGAGTTACTGCAATCTTTAAGCCTAAATCATCAGCAATTTCGTATGTTCTTTGAATTTGCGGACCTGTGAAAGCTGACTGTTCCATAAATTCTGACTTAACTGTTTTTACATAATCTTCAGAAAGGTCAATAACAGACTCTTTTCCGTTAGTAGCCAATATTCTCGGATTAGAAATTGTTCTACCCTTTCCGTTTTGCATAATCATAGTTAAATTATACAATAAGGTTGGTGTTCCAGTTGTCCACTGAGGCCTATGACCACCAAATTTATAAGTTAACCCTTCAGGTGAATATGTTTTACCTGTAGCCGGATCTCCATCATACTGGAAGTTGAAATGCTTACTATAAAATGCCCATTGATTATCAAATTCTCTGGTTCCGCTTTCATTCAATTCGATAATAGAGAACTCAATATAAGCTTGAGGTTGACGAGTATCACTCGTTGCTATATATTCTCTAATCATATCAATCTGCTGCGGAGTAGCCCCGGTAACAGTTACAGTACCCATTTGAGTATAATAAGCAACTGTTATACCGACAGAATTGAATGAAACGACTTCAGATGATTCATCACCTGAAGATGAAGAACTGCTCTTGCTGCCTGAATTTGTAATAGCACTTGAACAAGCAACTGCACCGGCACCTAACTCAATAGAACTGCCGCTAGCCCCTTCTTCACTTGCAGCACCTGTCAAAACACCGCCAAATACAGCATCTGTATATATATCAGATAAAGATGCTGCGCCACCGGTTGTACCGCCTGAGAAAGCACCTGTTCCCGGCAATAACATCTTACAAATCATATCTGCCATTTGAGCAGGTGTAGAGTGGTTAACTTTAAATGTAGTAACAACCGGTTTCTTATCAAGTTGAGCAATTACGTTTCTTGCCAATTTAACATCGTTTTCGCTGCCGAAAATAATGATTTCGTTTGTAGCAGGATTAACAGATGCAATATAAGTATTTGATAATCCCGGTTTATTCATACCGTAAATATTTGCATTCAAGAAATGAGCCATTTGAGCCGCATTAACATATTTTACCGGCAAAACAGCCATTTCATTTTTACCAATCGCAGCAGCACTTGCACCGCTTGCAATAAGTAGTGTATTATCCTTTAAAGTGTAGGCCAAATTTTGGGATTCCATAACCATATTGAATGCTGAATTCAACGGGATATTTACTAAATCCATTGTGACACTACCTTTGATATCACCTTTAAATATAATATTAAGACCTGCTTTATCAGCAAACATTCTTAATACCTGCTTAACATCGGAATCTCTTAAACTCAACGTAACCGGAAGAGTTTTATTTGTTATTCCTTGATTTGCTTCCAATGAAACAACAGAGGGCTGAGAGCCTCTAATTTCAGGCATATAGTCTAAGCTATATGCAAGTAAATCGCCATTAGCTGCTGCTAAAGCCGATACCGGCGTTGTTACCGCAAACGATAACAACATAGCTGCCGTCATAATTTTTTTAATCGTATCTTTCATTCTCGCTCCTGCTTATCTTCTTTTATTAATTATTACCTTTATCTGTTACCGCCGAATTTCTTAGACAAATTCGCAACTTGGTTATAGTTTATACCATTAGAACCTTCACCTTGTTCAATAATCTGTCCGACACCGGCTTTATATATATTCGCTCCCACTTGGACCGTTACAACGGATTTATCAATAGAGAGGACTTTATAACCATTTAACACATCACCTGATCTGACCAAATAATCTAGACCGTTAATGTTCAATATCGCTGACGGGCTAATTTTATCATACATAATGCCTGAAACTTTTGTTGAAGCAACTTGTCTTGCGCCCATATCAGGAGCAGGTGACTCCAATGGAGGAAGCACATCATATTTCAAACGTTCTTGAGGTGCATTTGCCTGCGCATTATAAGGAGTTTCTCCCGGAGGCAAAAACGGATTTGCTCTACCCAAATTTTCTACTGAAACTGATACCATCTTATCAGTATCGGCATCTTGCGGTATCTCAATATTTGAAGACATATCATCATCCATTGATATTTCGTCTTGCGGAATATCAGTAATCTCTTCAGTATTACTGCCGCCCGGAGTACATCCGGAAAGATTAAATGCCAATACTAATGCAAAAGTTATCGTGCATAACACTGCCCAAAATTTCTTTCTCATAAGCATTCCTGTCATATCTTTCATATTCTTCTTTAAATCCATATTCTCTCTCATATTAATTTTGTATTTACTACAAACTGATTATATTAGATTTTAAAAAATATTGTATCAATCTTTTAGTGTATTTATTTTAATATTTTTTTAAAATTCACAATAATATCATATTTAAAATTGTACCATATATTCGCCAATTTGGCAAAACAGAGGTGAATTGTTAAGAACCTTTAATTTTGGCAAAATATAAAAAAATTTTGTGCATTAGGTATGTTAAAAATTAATAGCCCAAATACGGCATAAAATAACGGCTAAACACCTGTTTGCGGCATAATTTAAATATTAAGAAACATTAAGCTAATGCTGGTACCTGTCCGTAATTATTAGTCACAGCGTATATATAGCGCAAAATATCGGCAAAATATTCCAGACTGATATTACCGTCAAGAATCAAATCTGCTTGCTCCCTGAATGGTTTTACATATTTATCACCGGCATCAATCAAATAATTCCAATGTTTAAGAGCATTTTCTTCATCTTGATTACGTTCTGTACAGGCTCTTGATATAAAACGTTTCTTCCTTATATCGTTATCTGTTTCAACATAAATTTTTATATCAAACACATCTTGAACAGACTCATACATTGTTGCAATACCCTCAACTACAATGAATTTCCTTGATACAATATCTTGAGCCTCAGGAACTGACACCCCCGTACCGTTTGGAAGGTACATTGGAGCTTTTATATCAATCCCTTGGGATAATTTAATCAAATCATCTTTTAAAATTTCTAATTGAAAGTTTGACGGAGCATCCAAATCATACCCCGCATCTCGCAAATTATCAAAACCGCCGTATTCTTTAATTTCCTTTGAAATGTCATTAAAATAATTATCCGTACTCAGAACAGATACCGGAAGATTAAACTGCTCAATTGTCTTTTTTATTTCTTTACATATAGTAGACTTTCCTGAAGCCGATTCCCCGGTAATACCAATAAGCAAACGCTTTGTAGGATTTTCAATCAAGCGTCTTGAAAATCTTGATACAAAATTCGGATTAACACTTTTAAACAGAGGAACCTCGCATTTCATATCGTATGCCAATATTTGACGGAATTTTGAGTGGAGGTAAAATGCTAACAACTCACGACCGCTTTTTGAACCGAAATCCGGTTTCAAAATTTTCTCCGATGAGTTCAATTCTTTTTCAATTAATGATTTCATACTTTCACTTTCTGCAATACACTATTTATATAAAATAATGTGATGTTTAAAATAATACATCAGAAAAAAAAAAATTGCTATCTTATAATAAATTTCCAAGCATTTTTAATATTACTTAATATATTTAAGCCTGAAACACTGAATTGCGAACTAAATAAACTTTAAAAGTTTTTATTGTATGATAAAAACAAAAAACTCGAGGGATAAAACATGCAAATATTTTCACCTAATATGCTAAAAACATTTGAAGAATGTCCAAAAAAATATGAGTTTCGTTATATTCAAAAACTCAATGTTCCACAACCTGTAAAAGTTTTTGAAAAGGGAAAGAAAATTCATGCACTTGCACATTACTATCTGAGAGGGGACAATATTGAAAAATTCTTACCAACATTATCTCAAGAGGAATTATCAGTCTGGCAAAAATTATTGAATAACGAATATTTTCAAAAAACTTATGTCAATTCAGAATACAATTTGACAACCAGAATCGGTGATTTTTGGGTAGGTGGACGACTTGATGCATTTATGAAGGATTTAAACACCTACTATATCCTCGATTACAAAACAGGGGCAATCCCGCAAAAACCTGAAGACGATTTTCAAACTATGATTTACCTAATTTGCGCTAACGAAATTTTAACAAAAGGTTGGGGAAACAATTATAATTTAAAATTTGTATATATAGACCTTAAAAACGACAAAAACCATATAATTGAATACGATAGCGATAAACACATCATTTACTCAAATAAATTATGCAGTGCGTGTGAAAAAATAACAACGGCCAAAATTTTTAACAAAAATCCTGACCGTTGCAAATTCTGTGAATATAACAAATTTTGTATAAACTAAAATTTTTCAATCAACTTATTAAAGAGTTTCCCCATCAATGAATGATTTATTTTATCAAGTCTTCTATTTACTCGCTCTGATGATTTTGTAATATAACCAACTTCAGCAGCTTCGGGAGAATACAAAAAAGCTTTAACAACAGCTTCCGCACGTTCTTTTTCCGTCGAATATTCATCTCTGAACTTTGTTAATTCTCCATGGTCAAAAAATTTACCGCCACAAGTATAACATTCATCAATAGTTATATTCCCTTTTATACTGGTGGAATTTTTGACCATATTAGCACCGCATACCGGACACACTCTCACTGCATCCTCATCTACATGGACATGACTATAATCAGCATTTTCAATTTCTTGAATCATTTCATCTAAATGCTCATGTTGCTCATCCATCTTTTTTAATTCACGATTATCAAAATATATTCCGCCGCATCCTTCTGTACAAATATCAATGTTTATACCAAGTTCGGATAAAAAATATTTCTTCATTTCTTTGCCGCAAGCCGGACAAATAAGCGTTTTATATGAATCTGCCATAACCAAATACCTCCATAATTTACGCACTAATATTATCATATTTTTCAAAATATTGTCAATATTTATTAGTGAAGAACCGCTTCAATAGCAGATATCATGCCTCTTTCATCTGCGATATTTTTTCCTGCGATATCAAAAGCCGTACCATGCCCGGGAGATGTACGGATTATAGGCAATCCTATTGTCATATTAACGGTTTTATCTGCAGCCACAGTCTTAATCGGAATTAGTCCTTGATCATGATAAGATGCAATATAACAATCATATGGAGGCTTTTGATTATTATTGTACGCATATCCTGCTTTAACAAATAACGTATCCGCAGGCAGCGGCTCTGTAACAGTTACTCCCATTTTTAAGAGCTCATCAACAGCCGGCAGCATAATATCAATTTCTTCTCTGCCTAATATACCGTCCTCACCTGCATGAGGATTTAGACTACACAATGCGAATTTCGGATTTTGTATCTTAAAATATGTTTGAAAAAATTTATTTAAATCACTGATTTTTTTTACAATTAATTTCTTTGTTAAAACAACATCTTTCAATGCACAATGTCTTGTCAGCAACAACACCCTAAAAGCACCCGCAGCAAACAGCATTTCTGCATGCTCATCTTTTTTAGCCAACAATTGTTGTAAAACTTCTGTTTGTCCGTTGTATTTATACCCTGCAAGATGCATAGCATACTTAGCAACAGGCGCAGTAACAATCGCTTTTGGAGATATACTGCATACCTTTTCTAAACTTCTGTATGAAAATTCACCAGCCTCAGCTGATAGTTTACCGGGACAAATTTTATTTTTATCATACGGAATTTCTATGACTTCATAGTTATGTTTTAACTTTCCATAAAAATCCAAAATATTCCTGTTTGAAACAATAACGAATTTATCAGGACTTACATCCATCTTATTTAAAGCTTTTATAGTAATTTCAGCCCCTATTCCGTTTGGATCCCCTGTTGTTATAGCAATTTTATCAGTATATTTATTCATGTCGTTCAAAATAATTCAGAATTTCAATTAAAGTATTTGTACCGCCCAAATTGCCGGATTTTGTAACAATCCACTGAGCATTATGATCCATACTCAACGCAATTGCCGGAGCAACTTCATCAACTAACTGCAACTGAGTAGCCCCAATCGCACTGCAACACTTATAGGAAGTTTCTCCGCCTAATAAAATCAATATTACCTCTTTTTGAGCTATAACTTTTTGTGTAAGTTCCGCCAAAAAATCAGTAATTAAAGATGCAAATTTATCACGTGTTAATTCCGCATTTAAAGATTCATCCGAAAAACCATCGAAATTTTTAACAATAGCAGCAGTATGAACAACCACAATATTATCACTGCTTAAATTATTTACAATTCTTTTAACTAACTCATCAGTAACCCCGCCAAGAATAGTTTCCGCATCCAAAGTTACGCAAATACTGTTTTCATCAAAATCCAAAGATTGTTCAAACATCCTTATTTGAGCCTCGGTAATTTCTGTTGCACTACCTGAAATTACCAGCTTTGGCAGCCTTGGAATAACAGGGTTTACCTGTTCTCTATCTAAGTCTGTAAACCACATATCGCTCAATATCCGCGCAGATGCAGCCGTGCCTGCCGGTAAAATTTTATAGTCCGATTTATTCATCGCCAATAATACTTGCTCTATATCGGTAGTAGAAACAGCATCCACAACAATCAGCTTTTTACCTTCTGCAATAAGTTCATTAAGCTTTTTTAGAATAGGAGCGGCACCCTTCATAACATCACTTAAACTCAAAGCACCAACAATATTTTTGTATTCTGCACCTATCTGATTAACCAATAGAGTCGGCAAATGAGATTCACATATTGGAGAAAACGGATCTCTTGCCATTTCGGTTCTTTCAATAGGAATCCCTCTTAGCAAATGATATCCGCCGACAGTAACTCTTCCCTCTGCAGGAAAAGCAGGAATTATTATAGCAGCATCCCAAGATAAAACCTCAAGCATGCCCATTATTTCAAACGCAATGTTACCCCTGATAGTAGAATCAATTTTCTTGAAAAAATAATCAGGACTAAACTTATTCAGCATAGTTTGGGTAACATGCTTAACTTTTTCATAAGCCTCTTTAGGAGGAATATTACGTGACTCGGAAGATATGGCCCAAGTCTGTGTACCTTTAAGGTTCAACCCTTCCACATCATCACTAAGCAATATTTGGGTACCCGCACCACGCAAATGAAACTGTAACGCAGAATCATTTGCTCCCGTTAAATCATCCGCAATTATACACGCTACACCTGATGTAATAAACATATTATATTTCTTCCGCTACATCTCTTTTTGAGCCAAGCAATCTTATGCTATTGGCAATAATAATAAATCTTTCTCTATCTCCGCCGGTAGCTTTATCAGTCCATTTATCCTGCTGAATACGGCCATCGACTGCAACCTGAATACCTTTTTTTACGTATTCACCGGCAAATTCTGCTTGTTTATCCCAAACATCAACATTATACCAATCAGTAACCTCTGCCTTTGTCTTTGAATCCCATCGATTTACAGCAACAGAAAAATTTGCTTTTACCTTTCCTGACTCAAAATATCTAATATCAGCATCTCTGCCTACACGTCCCACTAATACAACTGTATTCATCTGAACCTCTTTCTCTATAATATGTTTACTACATATTACAATAAAAATAAATTTGGTAAATTTAGTATTAAAAAACATTAAGATTTTTGAGAAGTTTTAGCTGCTCGCCTTTCCTGTTTTTCAATTAATTTAAGCAGTTCTTTATAAGCGCTGCCCCACTCTGCCATAGAATCCAACACCATAGCCAAACTATACCCTAAATCTGTTAGAGTATACTCAACCTTTGGAGGCATTTCCTGAAAAACTTCCCTCTTTACAAGACCTTTATCTTCCATATCCCTTAAATTAGCCGTCAAAACTTTCTGTGTAATTGAACCGACAGAAAGTTTTATCTCGCCAAATCTTTTTGTACCTGTAAGAAGCTCTTTTATAATCAGAGGCTTCCACTTGGTATTCAGCATAGAAAGTGTAATCTCAACAGGATTGGAGGGTAAATCTTTTGCTTTCATTAATCTAACTGACCTGAAATAACTTTATGAGCCAAACCTGCAAAAAATCCGATTACGGCACCTGTCAAAACAAAAGCAATTGTCGGACGTTTTAATTCCTTGATAGCGGTATTTTGACCTTTAATATACGCCTTGCGGTATTTTCTTGCAACTTCATTTACCTGTTGAATGAGATTTTTTAACTCACCCATATCCTTTTCACCCAACTTAGAATCTCTCAATGACATAAATTTCCAAGATGGTTTACCGGACTCTGAAAAACGAGCACTATCTTTAGCCTTAGCTGCATTAGCATCAACCATCTTAATAAATGCGTCCTGAGCCGGAGTTTTATTTTCAATATTTCTGATTTCTTCTATAGCAAGACCTTTTGCCTGCTTAGTTTGCATCAGATTATATCTGGTAAAATCTTTTAGATTTTTATCAACTTCTTGTTCAGTAAGAGGCAACATATATTTTGCCGCATACCCTAATACTGCGCCGCCAGCGACGCCTTTTGATATCGACCCGAATACTGAATACGGGCTATCTGCTTGTGCACTTGTGATTGAATTTACTCTTGTCATAGTTAATAAACCTTTACTTAACTTAACACCCTTCTGACTATGGTTTACATACACTTACATATCAAGGTTTACTCTTAAACCTTAATGGAATTATATGTAGGTGAATTTGCACTTAAATATTTTAAATAATTAACACTAAACCTTAATTAGATAAAACTGAGTAATCAAATCCTATGGGATTATATCACAAAATTATTTTTTTGTCAACACCTTTAAAAAATTTAATAACAACATTATGCAAACAACTACCGCAATAGCAACAAAATAGACCTTTATAGTATTTTCACCCATAAATAATGTTGCAAATGCTCCTGCAATGATTGCACATGAAGTCAAAATACCTACCGTTTTCTTTTGCGAAAATCCGGCATGAAGCAATTTATGATGAATATGTTCCGCATCGGCAACAAAGGGCGATTGTCCTTTAAAAATTCTTCTCAAGCTTGAATATGTAATATCGACAATCGGAACAGCCAAAACCAGAAATGGCAATAGTATTGCCAACGTTGCCGCTTTCATAACACCTGTAATAGATATGGTTGCCAATAAAAAACCTGAGAATAATGCCCCGCTGTCACCCATAAAAATTTTCGCAGGATTAAAATTATAAGTTAAAAATGCGAGCATGGAACCTGCCAATATAAACCCGATAAGGGCTATAATAGGATTTGGCGGCACCATAGCCAAAGCAATTATAGCTAACGTAATAGAATTGATCGTAGTTACAGAACCTGCCAATCCATCGACACCGTCTATAAAATTCAAGGCATTACTAATCCCGACAATCCAAAGAATAGTTATCGGATATGACCAAAAGCCTAAATCTATACCGCCAAATATTGGAATTGAATTTATTTGAATACCCAATAAATAAACTAATGTAGCGATAGATAGCTGTATAACAAGTTTAAATTTTGCAGGTAAATTATAAATATCATCAACAAAACCTAACAAAAACATCAATGAACTGCCCAATAATACACCTGACAACAAGCTTCCGGCCGGATAATAACTCATAAAGACCAAACACAAAAAAGTGAGCATGGTACTTAACCATATTGCAACACCACCAATACGAGAAATTGGCTTACTATGAATTTTCCTTTCATTAGGAACATCAACAAGCCCTTCTCTTTTAGAATAACTTATCACCATTGGCACCAAAAAAACGCCGAAGATATAAGCTATAATGGTCCCTATTACATGCGCATGAGTTAATTTTATAATCATTTTTGTATATACCTTTAAACTTTACAACATGATTATACACGCTGAAATAAATTTGTCATATTGTAAAGTTTTGGTATAATTTAACCGCCGATTATTTGGTTGTAGCGTGCAAGGTTGCGAGATTTTGCAGAGTTTGCTTTTGAAATACTCTTGATTACCGTCTTATTCTGCTGTGTACCAACTGTGGTTTT
>ODAI014694632.1_pt1 | contig 17448 bp, 18 predicted proteins | sample 1539321 | NCBI WGS metagenome assembly ODAI01 (sample SAMN02144231, study PRJEB22623) | gut metagenome | biome: sheep rumen | host: Ovis aries | place: New Zealand | reverse complement strand
TATATTATTAACTTTATTAACAATTATACTAAGTGGTATCTTATCATTGATAGGAGCACAAGCCACTTATACAACTGTTAATCCAGTAACAGGAAACATTGAAAAAAACTTAGTAGTAGTAGAAAATTTATTTAGTTTTAGTGGCTTACAATATTTAATAAGTAGTGCTACAAAGAATTTTATAAGTTTTACTACATTAAGTAATTTGCTTATAGCATTAATAGGTCTTGGTATATGCCAAGCAACCGGTCTTTTAGATACTTTTATTAAAAGAGTATTAACAAAAATAGATAATCGTAAATTAACATTTATAATTATACTTGGAGCTACTGTTTCAAGTTTAATAAACGATATTGGATATGTAATCATTATTCCACTTGCAGCAATTACCTTCTATAAAAATAATAGAAATCCAATTGCTGGAATAGTAACTGCTTTTTGTGGAGTAGCATTTGGTTATGGAGTAACTTTGTTTGTTGGATCAATGGATGTTAACCTAGTAACAATATCAGAATCATCTGCTAGATTAATAGATAGTACATATCATGTTGCTTTAACATCAAATTTAATTATAATAATAGTTACTACAATTATTTTATCAGTAGCTGGAACTATTATTATGGAAAAAGCAATTATTCCTAAATTGGGAAGATATTCTACAAGAGTAGAAAATGATTTCTCAAAAACTGAAGAAATAGAAATAGTTAATTCAGCTGAAGATGATGAACAAAGAAGATTAAAAGAAGAAATATATGAAAAAAAAGGTATGAAGAATGCATTAATAGTAGCAATAATATTTGCTATAATATTTATCTATTCTTTAATACCAAATTTACCATTTTCAGGATTATTACTTGATATGAATGAAACAACATATTTAAATCAAGTATTTGGTCCAAATGCGTATTTCCAAGATGGATTTACATTTGTAGTATCATTATTCTTTATAGCAACAGGTTTAGCCTATGGATATGGTGCTAAAACTTTAACAAATGATAAAGATTTAATGATAGATTCATCAAAGTATATCCAAGAAGTAACATTTTTAATACCATTAGTATTTTTCGCAACAGAATTTGTAGCAGTATTTAGAAAAACTAATATACCTACATTAATTACTGCATGGGGATCTAATATAATTAATAGTTTAAGCTTTACTGGATTACCATTAATCATATTAATAGTTGTAGTTTTGGCATTAGTTAATATATTTAATCCCGTAACTACTGCTAAATGGACAATAATGGCGCCAGTAGTAATACCAAGATTAATGCAATCTAATATTTCACCAGAATTTGGACAATTTATATTAAGAGCAACAGATTCAATGACAAATGGTATTACACCACTTCTTACTTATTTCGTTATATATATAGGATATTTAAATATTTATAATCCTAATAAGAATAAACCATTTACTATTGGAAAAGCCATTAAAATAATAGTACCATATTGTATTATTATAAGTTTAGTATGGATAGCTATCATATTATTATGGTATTTAGCTGGACTTCCAATTGGTGCTGGAGTAAATCCAACTTTATAGAGAACTATGTTCTCTTTTTTTTATGATTGTGTTATAATAGTATTATCAAGAATATAGGAGTGAACAACATGAAAAAAAATTCATACAAATTAGTAATACCAATATTTATAGTATTAACTATAATAGTAACAGATGTACTTGTAGTAAAAAAATTTGTAGAAAGTAATACAAAAGAACCAATTAAAGTAGTAGAAGTAATAACAAAGCAACAGTTAAAAGAAGATACACCAATTGATCTATCTAAATGTTTAAATAATCCAATAGATGATAAAGAACGTACATATAGTATAGATAAAATAATTGCTATAAATGAAGTATATGATAATAATAAATTTGAAATAAGTGAAAATAAAAAAAGTGTTACTATAATTACAGGACTTAAAAAGACTTATTATGAATCTGGTTTATTAAAAACAATTGAAAATGAAAATCCTACAACTATAGAAATAACAGGTTTTAATACAAAAGTTAAACAAGTACTTTTTAATATTAATGGAAATGGTGGAATACCAAATAAAATCTTATTTTTACTTGAAGATGGAACAGTTGAATATATTGATATACAATATATAAATAATAAAATAACAGAAAATGAATCTACATATTATATTGAAACTATAACAGGAATAAGTGAATTAAAAACAATACCTATAGCTAATATTGTTACATTATATAATGGTGGAATATATGTTACTGGTGATACAGATGGAAATACTACAGTATTAGCAAGTACTAATGATGGAAGTTTTTATAATTTAAATTATGTATTTGAATAGAGAGGACATAGTTCTCTTTTTTAATTGAATAAAAAATAAATTTGTGATAAAATATGTCTAGAAAAGAGGGATATTATGGGTTTAACAGCCGGTATCGTTGGTCTTCCTAATGTTGGAAAATCAACATTATTTAATGCAATAACAAAGAAAAGTATTCTAGCAGCAAATTACCCTTTTGCAACAATAGAACCAAATGTTGGTGTGGTAACAGTACCAGATGAAAGATTAGACAAATTAAATGAAATGTATCATCCTGAAAGATTGATTCCAACTGCATTTGAATTTACAGATATTGCAGGGCTTGTAAAAGGAGCAGCTCAAGGAGAAGGATTAGGAAATAAATTCTTATCACATATAAGAGAGACAGATGCTATTGTAGAAGTAGTAAGATGCTTTGAAAATAATGATATTATTCATGTAGAAGGAGAAGTTGATCCTATTCGTGATATAGAGATAATTAATCTAGAATTAATTTTAGCTGACTTAGAAAGTATAGGTAATCGTATTGAAAAAATAGAAAAAAAAGTTAAAACTGGTAGTAAAGATAAAGATGAAATATTAGAGTTAGAGGCTTTAATTAAAGCAAAAGATGCATTAGAAAAAAATATAGCTTTAAGAAGTGTTGACTTTACTAAAGAAGAAAGACTAGCTATTAAGTCATATAATTTTTTAACATTAAAGCCAATTATTTATATGGCTAATATTAATGAGGAAGATATTAATAATACTAATGATCATGTTAAAAAAGTAGAAGAATATGCTAAAAAAGAAGGAGCAAAAGTAATCAAAGTTTGTGCTAAAATTGAAGAAGAATTATCACAATTAGATGACCAAGATCACCAAGATATGTTAGAAGCTTTAGGTATTGAAATGAGTGGATTAGACCAATTGATTAAAGCAACATATGATTTATTAGGTTTAGCTACATATTTCACTGTAGGTACAGATGAAGTAAGAGCTTGGACTTTTAGAAAAGGTATGAATGCCAAAGAATGTGCAGGTATTATTCATACTGATTTTGAAAAAGGATTCATAAGAGCAGAAGTTATGTCATACACTGATTTAATAGAATGTGGTAGTGAATTAAAAGTTAAGGAAGCAGGACGTACACGTCTTGAGGGAAAAGATTATTTAATGCAAGATGGCGATATTTGCTACTTTAGATTTAATGTTTAAGGAGAAAACTATGAGAAATCAAATTTATTCAAAAATGTTTATGTGGCTATTTGTTGGCTTACTTGTTACATTTGTAACAGGAATTTATACAGCAACTAATGATTCTGCACTTAATGTTATATTTGGAAAAGGAGCATATATTTTCCTAGTATTAGCAGAACTATTTGTGGCTATATTTTTATCAGCACGAATTAGAAAAATGCAACCATCAACAGCTAAATTCTTATATTTATTATATGCATTCTTAACAGGATTAACATTTTCATCACTATTTATAGTATACAAATTAACATCAATTATATTAGTATTTGGTGTTTCAGCATTATTATTCTTAATCTTTGCTTTAATAGGAAGATATTCAAAACTAGATTTAAGTAGATTAGGAACTTATTTATTAATGATTTTATTTGGAATTATTATTTGTAGTATAGTAAATGTATTTATAGGAAATACTACTTTTGATATAGTAATATGTATTATAAGTATAGTAGTTTTCTTAGGATATATTGCTTATGATGTTAAAAAAATTGAAAGATTAGAAGGATTATTAGAAGAAGATAATTTAGCTATTTTAGGAGCATTTGAATTATATTTAGATTTTATAAATGTATTCATTGATTTATTAAGATTATTTGGAAATTCAAGAGATTAATTAAAATCTCTTTTTTTTCTGCCCAACAACTGTTATACTTATAATGGTGAGGGTATGGTAAACGGTAATTTTGATAGTAAATTTAAATCATATTTAGAAGATTGTAAAAGGCAGAATAATATTAAAAGTGTGATAATTATAACTAATAAACAATGCGTAATTGCGACATTAAGTGAAATGAATTTTATTCAGTTTAGTGAAAATGATGATTCACATAGTAAGCTGATTAGTTATTTAGAAAATTTAATTCATCCAAATGATAATACAACAGGTTGGGAATCATATAAACTACATGATACATATCTACTATTAGAAGGACCAGAATTAACAATTAACTTACCATTAAGTAATAACTTAAGTATAAATCAAGCAGGATTTTTAATCGATGTTTTAGGTGATATTTGTAAGTTTAATGCCGAGAATAATGATTTAATATCAATAGATATAATTTCCTCAACTGATTATAAAGAATATAAAACACATAATTTATATATAATAGCAAAGTATATTTTATCAAAGATAACAGAAAAATCTTTAACTAGTGAAGAAAAAATCATAGGAAAAACTAGTATTAATAGTGATTTTGATAATCCAAAAGTATATGAAAAACAATAAAAACCATTTACAAAATGGCTTTTTTTTGGTATATTACTAGGCGAGTATTTAATTATACTCCTTGCTAGAAATAGCCAATTGACCAAAAGGAGGTGTAGAAAATGAGAAAGTATGAAATTATGTTCATCGTAAGACCTGATTTAGAAGAAGCTTCTATTAAGAAAATCGCTGAAGATATGAAAAACGTATTAACAGCTAAAAATGCTAAAGTTCTTGACGTTAAAGAAATGGGACAAAAAGAATTAGCATATGAAATGAACAAATACAAAACAGGTTATTACTTCTTATTTACTATTGAATCAGAAACAGACGAAGCAACAAGAGAATTCGATCGTCTAGCTTTAATTAGCGAAGATATTATTCGTCATTTAGTAGTAAAAGTAGAAGAATAAGAGAGGTTAATTATGAATAAAGTTATTTTAATAGGAAGATTAACTAGAGACCCAGAACTACGTTATACAAGTAGTAATGTAGCAACAGCATCATTTAGTGTAGCTGTTGATAGAAACTTCACTAATCAAAATGGAGAAAGAGAAGCAGATTTTATTAATATCGTAGTTTGGAGAAAACAAGCTGAAAATTGTAAAAACTATTTAACTAAAGGTAGTCAAGTAGCAATTGAAGGTAGAATTCAAACTAGAAACTATGATGGACAAGATGGAAAGAAAGTTTATGTTACTGAAGTAGTAGCTGATAACGTTCAATTTTTAGGAAGTAAGGGAGCAAGTAGTCAATCATTTGGTGATAGCACTACTCCATATGACTTTGCAGGAGAACCAGCTAAAGAAACTACTGATGTATCAAGTGATCCATTTGCTGACTTCGGATCTTCTATTGAGATAAGTGATGACGAATTACCATTCTAAAAAAGGAGGATTATAAGATGGCAGAATTTTTCAAGAAAAAAAGAAAAGTTTGTTACATGTGTACAGGTAAAAATATCGACTACAAAGATGTAGAAACTTTAAAGAGATATATCAATGATAAAGGTAAAATTTTACCAAGACGTATAACAGGAGCTTGTGCATTACATCAAAGACATATAGCTCATCAAATTAAAAGAGCTCGTGCTATTGGTTTATTACCATATACAAAGTAAGATGATAAGTAATTATCATCTTTTTTTATTACCTATTTTGTAGTATAATTATATATATGGTGAAGTGTATGAAAATAGAAAAAAGAATAAAAAGAATAATTAAAAAAAGTGATAACATTTTTGTTACAGGACATAAAAATTTAGATTTAGATGCAATAGGAGCATGCATTGGTATCTATGCTATTGCTAAAAAATATAAAAAAGAATGCTACATAATAAATGATGATACAGAAAATGAATTAGGCGTTACTAAAATAATTGATGAAACAAGCACTGATTATAATTTTATCAAAAGTGAAAAGATTCCAAATTTATATAAAAAATACAGTATTCTTATAGTAGTAGATACCAATAAAGCTAATTTAATTCAAAATGATAAAATTCTTCACTATTTTAATAATATTATAGTAATAGATCACCATCAAGAAACAGAACAAACTATTAATGGTATAAATGTAATAAATGATAATATTTCAAGTGCCTGTGAAATGGTTACATTTTTAATTAGAGAATATGGTGTAGAAATAACTGAAGAAGAAGCAACTATTCTTTTATCGGGAATAGTGTTAGATACTAGTAATTTTACTAAAAAAGCTAGTGCAGATACTTTCTATGAAGCATATTCTTTAGTAGCTTATGGAGCAAATCCTAAAAAAGTTCAATATTACTTGAAAGAAGAACTCAAAGATTATATAATAAGAAACAAAGTTATCGTAAATACTGAGATTATTAATGGTAATTTAGCTCTAGCAGTAGCTGAAAATTCTGATCTTTATAAAAAAGAAGAACTAGCAAAAATAGCTAATACTCTTATGAATTTTAATGATATTGATGCATCATTTGTTATTGGAAATAGACAAGATGGTGGAGTAGGAATTAGTGCTAGAAGCGAAGGAAATATTAATGTTGGTATTATAACTGAAAAACTAGGTGGAGGCGGCGATATATGTAATGCAGCTTGCCACATTACTGATATGTCCTTAAGTGAGACAGAAAGCGAGTTAAAAAAAGTTTTAAACGAGGAGGAATAATATGAAAGTTGTATTCGTTAAAGACTTAAAAAAGACAGCTAAAAAAGGCGATATTAAAGAAGTAAAAGATGGTTATGCAGAAAACTATTTAATTAAAAATGGTTATGCAGTAGCTTTAACTGAAAAAAATATGCAAAATCTAAAAAAAGAAAATGCTAAGAAATTAGAAGAAGATAATAAATTAAGAGAAGAAGCTAATAAAGTAAAAGCTAATTTAGAAAAATTAACACTTGTTTTTAAAGTAAAAACAGGAGACCATGATAGAGTTTTTGGAAGTATTAGTCCAAAACAAATAAAAGAGGAATTACTAAAGAAAGGTTATAAGGTAGATAAAAGAGAAATGAATTTAACTACATCACTTCAATCTTTAGGATTTCATAAAGTAGAGATAAATCTTTATAAAGATATCAAAGCAGAGGTAAAAGTACAATTAGTAAAATAGATAGGTGGTGCTTAATATGGCAATGAAACAAATACCTAATGATTTAGTAGCTGAACAATCAGTTTTAGGGTCAATGATGTTATCCCCAGGAGCTGTTGAAAAAGCTTGCGAAAAATTATTTGCTAAATCATTTTATCAAGAAAAACATCAAATTATGTTCCAAGCAATAGTTGATATACATGATAGAAAAGATCCAGTAGATTTAACAACTATTACTAGTGAATTAAATAATAAGAATAAATTAAACGAAGTTGGTGGTATGGAATACATAGCTGACTTATTAAGTATTGTACCAAATGCTGCTAATATTGATTCATATATTCAAATAGTAGAAGACAATTATATGTTAAGAAATGTAATTGAAACTTCTGCTGATATTTCAACACTAGCATATGAGCATAATGGTGAGGTATCTGAAATATTAGATCAAGTAGAAAGTAAAATAGTTGGAATAATTAAAAATAGAAGATCATCTGAATTTAAAAAAATTCAAGATGTATTAGACGAAGTACAAACCAACCTTGAATTTTTATCAAAGAATAAAGGAGAAATTACTGGAGTACCAACTGGTTGGTATGAATTCGATAAATTAACAAGTGGACTACATGAAAATCAATTAATTATTTTAGCTGCTCGTCCAGCCATGGGAAAAACTGCATTTGCATTAAATTTAGCAACACATGTAGCAACTCGTACTAATAAAACGGTAGCTATATTCTCGCTAGAAATGGGTGCTGAACAATTAGCTAATCGTATTATTTCATCACTTGGTCAAATAGAAGGTCAAAAACTAACAAGTGGTAATTTATTAAATGATGATTGGCGTAGAGTTACTGAAGCTAAAAGTCAGCTAGCAGGAGCTAAATTATATATTTGTGATGATGCTGGTGTCACAGTAGGAGATGTTAAATCTAAATGTAGAAGGCTAGCAACATCTGAAGAAGGACTAGATTTAATTATAATTGACCACTTACAATTATTAACAATGGGTGGAAATTATGGTAATAACCGTCAAGCAGAAATTACTGATATTTCACGTAACTTAAAGAAAATGGCAATGGAATTAAAAGTGCCAGTAATAGCCTTAGCTCAGTTATCTCGTGGTGTTGAATCACGTGAAGATAAACGTCCAAAGATGAGTGACTTAAGAGAATCTGGATCAATCGAACAAGATGCTGATATAGTAGCTTTACTTTATAGAGATGACTATTATCAAGCACCTAAAGGTGGGGGAGAAGCAGTTGATCCAAGTTTAAGTGAATTAATTATTGGAAAACACCGTAATGGACCTACAGGTATGATTAACTTATTATTCAAGAAAAGTACCAGTACGTTCTTAAACTTTAGTAATAATGAAGGTAATATAGGTGAAAATAATGGATAAAAAAAGTATTTTTATATCATTTATAGTATTTATAATATCATGTTTAGTTGTAGTGGTTGGAATGCATCCATATTCAACATATGCTAAAATAATAGGTATTAATAACTTTGGAAATAATCCAAGAGAGTTATATAAAGTATATTTAGCAGGTGAGACATTAGGTGTAATTGAATCAAAAAAACAGCTAGAAGAATATATTGATATAAGACAACATGCTTTAAAAAACAAATATAACGTAGATAAAGTATATGCACCAAGTGATTTAAAGATTGTAAAAGAAATTACTTATGATACAAAAATAGCTAATGTAGAGGATATTTATAAAAAAATAGAGAAAATCAAAGGAACTTCATCATTTACAATTGATGGATATAAAATATTTATTGAAGGATTAGAAAAAAAGACAGAATCAGGTGCTGAAAAAAAGGAAGATTTAACATTTTATGTACTTGATAAAAACGTTTTTGAAGATGCTGTAAAAACAACTATAACTGCCTTTGTAGATGAAGATAAGTATGAATCATATATTAATGATACCCAAAAGAAATTAGAAGGAAATGATACAGGTTCATATATTGATAACCTTTATATTAACAATAATATTACTGTTACAAAAGGTAGAATACCAGTTGGTGATAATATTTTTACTGATGCAACAGAATTAACAAAATTATTATTATTTGGAACAACAAAAGATCAAGAAAAATATGTAGTTCAATCTGGTGATACAATAACTACAATTGCTAATAATAATAAGTTATCTGTAGAAGAATTCTTAATTGCAAATAATCAATTTACATCCGCATCTGATTTATTATTTACTGGTCAAGAAGTAAATCTTGGATTAATCACACCTCAATTTGATTTAATTGAGATTAAGACAGTAGTAGAAGAAAAAACAGTAGGTAAAGAAACAGTATATAAAAATGATGATACTCAATATGTTGGATATGAAAAGGTAGAGGATGAAGGATCAGATGGTTTAGCATTAGTAACACAGCATCAAGAAGTAACTAATGGTGAAATCACTAATACACTTAACACTACATCTACTACACTCATTCCAGCAGTAAGTAAAGTAGTAATCCGTGGTACTAAACAATACTCATATGGTGGCGGTAGTGGTATGAACTGGGATGTACCAGTTGGTTTAGGAAGTTGGGTTTGGCCTACAGCTACACCTTACAGTATTAGTAGTGGTTTTGGATGGCGTTGGGGTAAACTTCATGAAGGTATTGATATAACTGGCCCTGGATATGGATCACCAATAAAAGCAGCCAATAATGGTAGAGTTATACAATCTGGTTATACCGGAACAAATGGTAACTATATAGTTATAAAACATGAAAATGATTATTATACAATGTATGCGCATTTAGCTTCACGTAATAAACAAGTTGGCGATGTAGTAATGGCAGGAGATAAAATTGGTACAATGGGTATATCAGGATTTGCAACAGGAGTACACTTACACTTTGCAATATATAGAGGTTATCCTTATCGTGGAGGTTCACCATTTAACCCATTCAATATTTATAAATAATGAAAGTAAAAGTTTTAGCTAGTGGTTCTAAAGGTAATTCAACACTTATTAGAACTGAGAAAATTAACTTATTAATCGATTGTGGAGTTACATATCAATACTTGGCTAGTGAATTAGAAAAAATAAATGTAACTCCTAAAGATTTAGATGCCATACTTATTACGCATACACATAGTGACCATATTAAAGGATTATCTTCTCTTGTTAAAAAAACAGGTTTAAAAGTATTTATATTAGAAGAAATGCTTGATGAAATAAAATTGAAAATTCCTTACGAAAATATAAATTATTATACCAATCCTTTATACATTGATGATTTAAAAATTGAATTAATAAGAATATCACATGATGTAGAAGGTGTTGGTTTTATAATAGAAAATAATGATAGAAATCTAGTATATATAACTGATACTGGTTACATAAATAGAAAATATCTTCCTAAAATGAAGAATAAAAATGTTTATATAATAGAAAGTAATCATGATGAAGAAATGCTTATGGAAGGCCCATATCCTTACATATTAAAACAACGTGTTATTAGTGATCATGGACATTTATCTAATACGACAACTGCTGGTTACTTAAGAGAAATAATTGGTGATAGAACAAGTACAATAGTACTTGCTCATATTAGTGAAAATAATAATACCGAAGAACTTGCTTATAATACTACTAAAGAAATGTTAGAAGAAAATAATTTAGAAAAAAAAGTAATAATAGCTAAACAATATGAATCTTTAGATGAAATAGAGGTTTAATATGATAAAAATAATAACTGTAGGAAAATTAAAAGAAAAGTATTTATGTGATGCTCAAGCTGAGTATTTAAAAAGATTATCAAAATATACAAAAATTGAATTAATAGAAGTAGAAGATTCAAAAATTGATGATATGAAACAAGCTCTTCTTGAAGAAAAAAATAATATTTTAAAACATATCAGTCCACGTGATTATGTAATTTCTTTAGAAATAGAAGGTAAACAGTTAACTTCTCCAGAATTAGCAGATAAGATTGATAAAACTTTTATTTCTAATAGTGATATAACTTTTATAATTGGTGGTTCATATGGAATGCATGAAGAGATAAAAGCTAAATCAAATTTTAAATTATCTTTTTCAAAAATGACTTTTCCACATCAATTGTTTAGAATTCTTTTATTAGAACAAATCTTTAGAAGTTATAAAATATTAAATAATGAAAAGTATCATAAATAATGATACTTTTTTTATTTATTCATAAGATTAAATAGGTGATTAAATGCTAATTATAACTAGATTATTAACATTTGTATCAATATTTCTATTATTAGGTGGAGGAGTATATTTTAGTATTAAATTAAATTTTCCACAAACAAAGTGGAAAAAGATTATTAGAGGTTTTAAAAAAGTGGAAAACAATTCGATATCTCCATTTAAAAGCTTAATGATGTCCCTAGCTGCGAGAATAGGTGTAGGATCAATAGCGGGTGTGGCACTAGCAATATATTCAGGAGGAATAGGCACTATATTTTGGATCTGGATAACTGGTATAATATGTAGCGTAAATTCTTTTTGTGAAAGTTATTTAGCATCAAAATATCAAATTCGTGATGAAAATGGTTATAGAGGTGGACCTTTTTATTATATAGAATATGGCTTGAAGAAAAAGAAATTGGCTATTCTTTATGCATGTTTTATAGTTATAGCATATATAGTAGGGTTTATGACAATTCAGGCAAATACTATAGTTATATCAGTAAGTAGTTATTGCCATTTAAATATAACAATAGTAGCTATTGTTTTGGTAATAATATCATATCTATCAATTTCAAAAGGATTAAAGAGTATTATAAATATTACCAGTAAAATAGTACCAATAATTGGGATTGGTTATATTACTTTGAGTTTAATTATAATTATTAAAAATATAGCATTAATACCAAATGTTTTTTTTAATATTATCACAAGTGCATTCAATTTAAAAAGTATAACAGCATCATTTATACCTTGTTTAATAATAGGAATAATAAGAGGAGTATTTTCAACAGAAGCAGGATTAGGAACATCTTCAATAGCAACTTCAACTACATGTGCTGAAAATAAAGTTGAATTTGGACTATTACAAATTATAGGGATATACTTTACAGTATTTATTATTTGTACGTCAACAGCATTAATAATTATAACGTCTAATTATCAAAATTTAATTATTAATGATATAAATGGAATTGAACTCATGCAGTATGCTCTAAATTACCACTTAGGAAAATATGGTAGCATAGTTTTAATATTAGCAATAATCTTTCTTGCATATTCAACAATAATTGCAGGTTATTACTATGGAGAAAGTAGTGTAAAATATTTGTGTAAATCCAAAAAAGTAATATGTCTACTAAAAATTTTAACTATTATTTTTTTATATGTTGGAAGTCTATTAAAATCAAGCTATTTATGGGAAATAGTAGATGTTTTGGTAGAAATATTGGCTATAACTAACATGTATTCGTTACTAAAAATGCGAAGACAAATCATATTTGATTATAAAAAAGCAATGTAGTATAATTAAATAGGTGATTTTATGCTAGGTAATGATTGGGATATAATCTTAAAAGAAGAAATGAATAAAGATTATTTTAAAAAATTAATTGAATATATAAAAAAACAATATCAAGAAAAAATAATTTACCCAAAACAATCAGAAATATTTAAAGCCTTTAAAAATACTTCATATGAAGAAACTAAAGTAGTTATTCTAGGTCAAGATCCATATCATGGAGAAAATCAAGCTGAAGGATTATCTTTTTCTGTAAAAGTTGGTGTAGCCCAACCACCATCTTTAAAAAATATTTTTAAAGAACTTAACGATGATTTAGGATGTACTATTCCTAAAACTGGTAGTTTAGTAAAGTGGAGTGAAGAAGGAGTTCTATTATTAAACACAGTTTTAACAGTTGAAAAGGATAAACCTGCATCTCATAAAGATTTAGGTTGGGAAAAATTTACAGATGAAGTAATTAGAAAATTAAATGAAAAAAATACCCCAGTAGTTTTTATATTATGGGGTAATTTTGCAAGAAGCAAGAAAGCTTTAATAACAAATGAAATTCATTATGTTATAGAGTCAGCTCATCCATCACCATTTAGTGCTAGAAATGGATTTTTTGGTAGTAAACCATTTTCTAAAACAAATAAATTTTTAATAAAAAATAATTTAAAAGCAATAGATTGGCAAATAAAATAGAACCAAGATTATTCTTGGTTCTTATTTTCTTTTAATATTTCTAGTGTTTCAATTTTTTCTTCTTTAAAGAAATCCAGTACTTTATATTTATTAATTTTAGCTACAATATTAGATGGGAAACATTTAACTAAATTATTAAATAATACTACATTATCATTATAATATTTCTTACTTGCATTTAAATCGTTATCAATATTTAATAATTCTTCATTAATACCTTTTAATGCATCTAAATTAGAAAGATTAGTATCAAGATCAAGTAAACTCTTATAATCTCTAAAACCAAGCATTAATTCATGATTAAGTTCAAATCTACTAATAGTTTGATTCTTAATTTTTGTAAGATTATCTAACATAATTTCTTCTTTATATTGCTCGTTATTTTCTTTAATAACATTAACAGCTCTTTCAAGTAAATTAGCTTTCTTTTCAAATAAAATATCCATGCTATTAAAAGCCTCACCAATCTTCGTGTTCAGTATTTGAAATTTATTATAATTATTAATTTCAAACATAATAAATATAACTAATAACGCAACTAATCCAACTATTAAATAGTATATTAACATATCCATTTATATTCACCTTCTTATTATATTCATTTTATCATAAAGAAAGTAATAATACAAATAAAAAACTATTCTAAAGTTGTTTTATTATTATCCATAATTTCATCAAATACAGGATCAGTATTACTTGGTTCTGTTCCTCTAACATAATACATAATTCTTTTCTTTTCATCATATTCATTAGCTGGTTTTCCAGTAATAGGATTGACTAATACTCCAACAACATTATTTGGTTGTTTATACCAACTATCTTCATGATCTTTTAGATAATTTTCCATACAATCTACCCAGATATATCGAGAATATTTATAATCAGAAACTTCAAGAGGAGTATTATCATCATAACCAATCCAGACAGCTGTAACTAATTCTTTATTATAACCAATGCTCCAGTGATCAGTATCAGTAGTACCGCTTTTTAAAGCAAGTTTATGCTTAATTTTAGCACTTATTCCAATAGCAGTAGGATAGTTATAATCAATAAAATTAGAATCATATGTAGTAGTAAGTAAATCACTTAGAATATAAGTTAAGCTTTTATTTAGTATATTTTCTTTTTTTAACTTCTTTTCATATAAAACACGTCCATTTAAATCTTCTACTTTAGAAATTAAATAACCATTAACTTTATAGCCTTGATTGGCTAGTGCTGAATAACCAGCAGCCATTTCAATTATATTAATACTAGCAGTACCTAGAGGCAAAGATGGAACGGGATCAAGTTTAGCAGTTATACCAACACGTCGAGCTATATCAACTAAAGCATCTTCTCCTAAAAACATATGAGTTTTAACGGCATATATATTATCAGAATAACTAATAGCTGTAGCTAAAGAAATAGGTCTATTACCATAAAGTTTTCCACTGTTTTGTGGAGAATATGTTTTATTATTTGAGAAAGTAAAAGTAGTTTCTTCACTTTTAAAAGTAGTAGAAGAAGTAAAACCATTTTCTAAAGCAGCGTAATATAAAAATGGTTTCATAGTAGAACCCACTTGTCTTTCTGATTGATAAGCACGATTATATTGACTAGTATTATAATCTCTTCCACCAGCTAGAGCTATTATTTTACCAGTAGTAGGCTCCATCATAACACTAGCTACCTGTAAGTTCTTAGAAGTATCTAGATTGTTTTTAATACTATTTTCTAAAATGTTTTGACTATTCATATCTAAATTAGTATATATTCTAATTCCACCTGTGGTTAGATATGTTTCAGGAATACTATTAATAGTTTTTAGTTCCCTCATAACTGCATCTTGATAATACATAACAGTAGATAGATTAATTTTATCCTGTTTACCAATAATTTTTATTTCTTCACTTAATGCATTATTATATTCATCATAACTTATTTTTTTATTCTTATATAGATTATAAAGAATATGTTCTTGCCTTTTCTTCGCAATATCGTAATTTACAAGTGGTGAATAATTACTAGGGGATTTTGGTATTCCAACAAGCATAGCTGCTTCTGCTAAAGTTAAATCACAACTATCCTTATCAAAATAAAAATGGCTGGCATTTTCTATTCCATACATTCCATGTCCATAATTAATAGTATTTAGGTATCCTTCTAATATTTCATTTTTACTATATCCAACCTCTAATTTTAAAGTAAGCCACATTTCTTTAATTTTTCTTTCCCAAGTTTTATCAAAAGCTAAAAATAAATTCTTAGCATATTGTTGCGTAATAGTGGAGGCTCCTTGTTTAGTAGATTTAGAACTAATATTAACATATATAGCTTTAACTATTCTTAAAGGATCAAATCCAAAGTGTTTATAAAAATTTTTATCTTCTGTATTAATAGTAGCGATTCTAACATAATTACTAATATTATCTAAACTAACCCATTCTTGTGAACCACTTCCTTGAAAGAATAAATTATTATTGTTATCATACATTAAAAAAGCATTAGCAGATTTTATTTCTAATTTAGGACTCATTTTAATATATGTAATTAAAAAAGTAAAACCAACAATAATTAGTATAGTAATAAACAAGAATATTTTAATAAACTTTCTCATACAATTCACCTAATCTTATTATGAAAAAATTTAAAATAAATATGTATTATAAAAAATAGATTTGAATTTTAATAATTATGTGTTATAATCTAACGTAGAAATTCGGTGATATTATGAAAAAAGAAAAATTTCATATTTTATTAATAACCAATGATATAAAAGATGAATATAATCTATTAGGTAGTTATGATAAAAAAGAAAATTTAATAGAGTTTTATGAAACTAATAAATTACGAAGTAAAATAACTATTGATTTAAATAAACATATTTTAAGTAAAGAAAATATTGACTATAAAATAATACTAGATTTAGATACTTCTAAAGAAACAAATGGCGAAGTATTTTTAAATAAAGAAAATGGTTCAATTAGATTAAAAATAAAGACTAATACTTTTGATTTAACTAATAATAAATTAACTATGAAATATACTATCTTAGATAGTAAAGAAGAAATAATATATGAAATAGAAATGGGTGAATAAAATGAGTATTATTAAACAAGTAGAAGAATTAATAAAAAAACATATAACTGATGCTGGATATGAAGTAGATAAAGTTATTTTAGTTCCATCTAGTAGAAAAGAATTAGGTGAATACCAAGTAAATAATGGATTTGCTTTAGCTAAAGTTTATCACACTAGTCCAATGGAAATAGCTAATAAAATTAAAGATGAATTAGATAAAGATGATAATTTTGTTAATGTTAATGTAGCTGGTGGATTTGTTAATATTAGCTTTAGTGATAAATTCTATATTGAAAATATGAATAATATTTTATCTGATATTAATAATAATATTGATAAAGAAGAGAAAAGAAAAATATTCATGGATTATGGTGGAGCAAACATTGCCAAAACACTACATGTAGGACACTTACGTAGTGCTGATATTGGTGAAGCTGTTAAAAGATTAGCTGTTTTACTTGGATTAGAAGTAACTGCTGATGTTCACTTTGGAGATATTGGGCGTCAATCAGGAATGGTTATTTATGAAATGAAACAAAGATACCCAGATTTAGATTATTTTAAAGAAGATTTTTCTGGTAGCGGTGATCCACTTCCTATAACAGTATCTGACTTACAGGAAATTTATCCTGTAGCTTCAACAAAAGCTAAGGAAGATGAAGCTATTATGGAAGAAGTAAGAAAAATAACTATTGAAATAGAGCAAGGCAATGAGCGATATGTCAAATTATGGAATAAAATAAAAGAATTATCTATTAAAGATATTAAAGGAATTTATGATAGATTAAATACATCATTTGATTTATATGAAGGGGAAACAGATTGTTATCCATATATTCCAGAAACAATCGATTTATTAAAGAAAAAAAATTTATTATATGAAAGCGAAGGCGCTATGGTT
>ODAI010337489.1_pt1 | contig 17450 bp, 16 predicted proteins | sample 1539321 | NCBI WGS metagenome assembly ODAI01 (sample SAMN02144231, study PRJEB22623) | gut metagenome | biome: sheep rumen | host: Ovis aries | place: New Zealand | reverse complement strand
CATTCAGTCGAGGGCACAATGATTCCGTTTTACTCAGCCCTGCAACTTTATTTCCCCAAGAAGATTAAAAAAGAGTTTTTCGTTTACTTCGATTTTTGGCATGATTTTCCTCGATTTTTAAAGATGCTGAAATGAATCCAGCATAACAATGTTTAATTATATAGAAAAAACAAGGTGCAATCAATGATAATTTATTCCCATTCTATTGCGTTATCCAAATCAATAGGGGTGGAAAAGTTTGATGCAAGTTCCTGAATGTCAGGCAATGTTTTTGAAACGATTCTAACTTGACCTTTTCCCTTGTCCGTAATCATTCTTTCATAAATCACCCGGCCTTTTTCATCGTATTTTCTCGTGAGCGGATAATTCTTTGCAATTTCTTGTTTTGTCTTGCTGTTTTCGCTATAAAATGAGTAGTTAAGATGTTCCAGACTTTTGTCCGTAAAGGTGTATCCTCTGCCATATTGGTAATCATTGCGTAAAGCCCCGTTGAAGTAGACTTTGTAGCATATATTTTGATCTTTAATCCAGAATCTCATCACATCAAAATGATGTTCCCCTTCGTCAAGCACATCAAATTCAATGTAATTATCTCCATCGAAGGCATTTGCAAAAAGCATATTCATTGAATTCGGCGCATATTTGCGGTAAAGGTAAGTGCTGTCATCGACTTTTGTGATTTCGTTCGCAAAAGCATGTTCGTAGTTTGTTTTCAGTGAATTTGGATTGCTCAGGGAATAAGAGTATTTTTTGCCACTACCGCCTCCCCTGACATAAAATAATAAATATGGCTTAGATAATTGTCGCTTGAAGTGTCGTACTCAATGTTCCAGTCTTTGTAAGCCCATTGGTCCAGATTCACAATCAGATTCAGCATTTTGCCATGTTCTTTAGAAAGTTTGATTTCAGGATTTTGGGGAGCGATTTTAGAATTGCAGCTGCACAGGCAAAAGACCGCCAGCAAAATATATAAAAGTTTTTTCATTTTATCTCATTTACTTTTTTTGGTATGTTATTCAAATTTGTAAAATAAGTAAAGATGAAGTTTTCAGCTATCAGGGCGTGCAAGGCATCGTTTGTCATAAAAACTGGTTATCAGGGAAATTCACTTTTAATAATGAAATTTTTGTGTTAAATTATTTAAATGAAATTTAAACAATTTCCGGTTATTACTAAGAAGATTATTTTCTACATTTTGATTGCAGTTTTTTTGCTTTGTTCTCTTGTGTTTGCCATCAGTTATATTTCTTTTAATCATCAGTTTCGTGAACAGTACGACGCAAGCATAAGGGAAATTGCCGAAGCTGCCAGTGATTTTTTGAATCCTGATGATTTTGCAAAATATCGGGAAAATCCTGTTCCAGATGAAAAATACAATACCGTTTTGGAAAATTTGCAGACCCTTGTTGATAATTTTGACCTTAATGTTATTTATGTTTCTGCAGTTGAGCCGCCTGAATATACTCATATTTTTTATTATTATGATCCGGTGAACAAACATGGAAAATGGTCACCCTATCCTCTTGGCTATGAAGAAGAATATTACGAAGAAAGCTACAACCGAACTACCCGACTGGTTTATGAAAAAGGCGAGCATCTTGTCCGGCATACAATTAAATCGCGAAGCGGTTCGCACATTACGGCACAGATTCCTGTTTATGACTCTAATGGAAAAATCGTTGCTCTTTTGGGGGCGCAAAAAAATATTCAGGAATTTGTTAATGCAAGGGCGAGATTTGTTCAGTTTGTAATTATTACAGTTTTGATTACGGCATTGTTTTTTGTCGTGCTTTTTGCGGGATATTTTAATCTGCGTTTTATAAAACCTATTGTTCAGATTACTGACGAAACAAACCGCTTTGCTTCATCATCTGAAAAACCAAATAACAATCTTTTGTCGGTAAAAAATCGTGATGAACTTGGTGTTCTGGCAAATTCTGTTTATCAAATGGAAGGAATTGTCTCGACTAATATCGAAACTCTGAACCGGATGACTACAGAAACAGCAGAAGCCCTTGCGAGTGCAATTGATGCAAAGGACAAATATACCCGCGGTCACTCAGCTAGGGTTGCCGATTATTCACGGAGTATCGCACGCAAGGCTGGAAAGTCTGAAAGCGAGTGCAGGAGTATTTATCTTTCGGCACTGCTGCATGACGTCGGTAAAATTGGAGTTCCAAACAGTATCATAAACAAAAATGGCAAGCTGACAGAAGAAGAATTCAAGGTTATAAAGACTCATCCTGACATGGGGGTACAGATTCTTGTGAATATAACTCAAATTCCAAATATTTGTGACGGAGCGCATTATCACCATGAGCGATACGATGGAAAGGGCTATCCAGAAGGATTATCTGGCGAAGATATTCCTGAAATTGGAAGGCTTATTGCTGTTGCTGATGCTTATGATGCCATGACGAGTAACCGAAGCTATCGAGGAACTTTGACTCAGGAACATGTGCGTAAGGAAATCGAAAATGGAATCGGTACTCAGTTTGATCCGGAATTCGCAAAAATCATGCTGGAACTGATTGATGACGACAAGGATTATACAATGCGCGAAGTTGAGTAAAAATCACCCTAGCGCAAAAAGGGAATAAAACATATAATCACATTATGGAAATCAACGCAAAACAGAGAAAACTTTTAGAGAAAAACGCCCAGCCTTTGAGCCCGCTGGTGCAGATTGGCGGTGCTGGCGTAACAGAAAATCAAATAACGCAGATTTCACGCCTGCTGGATGAGCACGAGCTTATCAAAATCAAGTTTAACGAATTTAAAGACGAAAAACGCGATTTGAGCACAGAAATAACCGAAAAAACAGATGCGACTTTCGTGCGCCTTATAGGAAATGTGCTGATTCTCTACCGTCCTGCAAAAGAGCCTAACGACCGTAAGTTTGAAAAAGACTTAAATAAGCTGGCAAAATAGACTGTTCTAACGAACGATAGTTTTTCCATTCAAGACCGCTTCAATCAAAACGCCTTTCTTATACACTAGCTTGAGTGAAAAGAAAGGCGCGTTTTCCCGAAGCAATCTGAAGAAAATCTTGTCACCTTCCCAAAGCTCCAGCTGGTCAATTTTATCGATTGGATACCATTCCAGTTTTCCTTCATCACAGTCAATAATCTCGCCATGAAAACTATCGGTCGTAAATAAATGCATATATTCCGCCGGGTCATCGTCTGAAACAAAAGTCACGATTCCCCGGAATCTGAAACTATCGAGCGTTAGCCCTGTTTCTTCCTTGACTTCACGGAGCAGGCAATCTTCCGGGCTTTCATGCTCTTCAAAATGCCCGCCCACGCCAATCCACTTGTCATGGTTAATGTCGTTCTTTTTGGTAATGCGGTGCAACATGAGATAGCAGCCGTCTTTTTCGATGTAGCAGAGGGTTGTGAGTTGTGATTTCATGGCCAAATTATAGCATTTTTTGCTTGTTAGAACAAAATTTATGGTGATAAATTTACTTCACTTCGTAGAACCATAATCCGCTGTAGTTTTTGTTGTTTCTTGTTCCATATACTACGACTTTATCTACTTCTCCGATTTCCAGTTCTGCGGAATAGACCCCTTTTGCATCTTTTTTGAGTGGGGTTAGCGAATCTGAAACTTTTACTGCGATTCCTGAAAAATCTTTGCTTGCAATTTCAAATTTTACTTTATCGCCTTTTTTGAGAGTTCCGCCGAGAGGAGAGATGAGTTTTGTATTTGATGCACTGTCGTAGCTTGAGTAAACTGTGGGATATTTCATTTCGTTCCCGAAGCCAGTGTAAGATTCTGCTGCATTTAATTTGAAATCAAGGACAGGCTCAAGACGTCCTGAGGAAACTTCAAGCGATTTGAAAACTTTTTTGATTGCTTGATTGCGAGCATTTGCGAATAGGTCTTCATGTAAATAATAGTACCCGTTTTCATCAACTTTGAAGAAAGCCTCTTTGAAAAAATCATATTCCTTTTGGGTAATCTTTTTGCTTGCAACAAGCTGTTCTGCGCGGGGAAGAAAATTCTGCTCAAACTTTGCGATTGGGAATCTGTCGCCATAATTTTCTTCTGATGTTTTTTTGGCGAAAATAAATGCTTTGTAATCTTTTTTGTCAGGAACATCAAAATTGATGCTGAAAGTATTTCCAGTTCGATTGACCCAGACTGCATTTTCAACATCTTGCATAGATGATTTTTCACGAATTGTTGAAGAGATTGCGACACCACCCTGCTTGATTCCGAAATCAAATTCTGTGGCTTCGGAAATCAATGTATTGTATTCAGGTCTATTTTTACCAAAAGAGAAACCCATTTTGAAGAATTTTCCTGCAACATAAGGTTCCTTGACAAACTGTTCTGCTGTGATTGGAGTTTTGAGATACTGATATTCTTCTTTTTCAGGAAGATGTGAGTAAATGAATTGCTCTGGCGGGAGAAAGAGCCATTCGTCAGAGTAATGCTTAATCCAGGTCTTCCAATCAACATGTCCTGCATCCCAAGTGACATCAACAAGCTGCCATTTCCCATTTATTTTAATTGCATTCCATTCGTGATCTGGTTCTTTTCCGAGTTTTCCATTATAGCCGAAACCTTTGGAAAAGCCATGAATTCCGATTGATTCAATTCCTGCAAGTCGGCACATTTCATTCATTACGCTTGTGTAGCCGGAACAGACTCCTTTTTTCTTTTTGAGGACGCTTTCATAATCCTGCTTAGAAATCCGCCCTGAAAAATACATATCAGTATCGTAGGCGATGTTGTCACAAATCCAGTCGTGCATGACTTTGACCTTGGCCTGAACTCCACCGGTATTCTGTGTGAGGTGTTTCACTACCATAGGAAGACCTTCTTTCGGCTTTTTAAAAACTTTTTCCATTGCATCTTTAGGAACAGAGCGAACTTTTGAATCCATGTTTGCTGCAAAAAGAGATAAAGTGACTGATAAAATGAGAGAGACTGTGATAAATTTTTTCATAAAAATCTCCTTTTTTGGTGTTTTAATATACCTTATTGGTAATATTTTAGAACTGATTTTATCTTTCGGCAAGGAATTTTTCATTATTGAGAGAAGAATCTGCACAGTCAAAAGCTCTTTGTGCCTGTTTTATTAACTCTAAGGCTTCCCAGGCATTAATTTTTTTTGCTTCTTCACATAGTATGTTAAAAAGGCGGTCAATCTCATCTTTACTCATAAATATTTCCTTGCTTAATAGATCTCAAATAATTGTGCATTTCGATTCCTTCAAAATAAATGCTGTTTTCTATTTAGAAATAGTAATCTTCTTTTGTCCATAAAAAACCGTTCAAACTTGAAGTGACAGAAAACTTGAAATTTGAAGCTGTATAGCACGTATTTGCGAAAGGCTCCAAAAATCTGGGGTTTTTCTTACAAATTTCAAGATATTCATTAGTACTTAGGACTGAATTTTTTTTTTACTTCGAAATAAAACTTGCAGCTCAGTAAATTCAGGTAAGCATTGATTGTTTCTGTCGCAAGGCAGTCTTTATCGAGACTTTCTACATTTCGTTTTGACTTGTTTTCAATAAGATCCCAAACCTGGTTTTTATAAGCTTCTGTCTTTTCCTTGTGATTTTCGATTAAAAAATATTCGGGCTTTTTGCGAGAAACATCTCCCGTAATGATTTTTATGAGTTCCTGAGCATTTTCATCTCCTACAAAATTCGGCAGTTCATTACAAAGATTTTCAAGAAAATATGCAACGAACATTCTGGATTGGAATATTTGGTAGGCGGACAAAAGTTCAGGCTCTGCAAGAAATTTCATCAGTTTTTCATTGTTTTGCTCATTTTTGAACAGTTTTTCAAAAGTTTCCCATTTGCGTTTTGTTGAATAATATTTTAAACCTTCAAATGTCTTAGGAATCGAACCGTCATTATCGCCAAAAATGATTTTGATTATTTCATCTGCTTTTGATTTGTCGTTCACATGAGAATAAAAGTCAACGATTACCCATTTGAAAAAAGTTTTGTTTTCTCTCTTGTTAAAACGGACATCATAAACAGAGAAAGGATATTCGGGATTTTCTATAAAATGCATTTGATTTTCTTCTGCCATTTTCGATTTTTCATCATTGTAATTTTCAAAGGAAAATACTGTGTAAAATTCTTTTGCGATAAGATAAGAAAGTGTATTTTCAAAGGATTCATAGAAAAAGTCATCATCAATATAATCAGGCGATTTGAATTTATAGAAAAAATCTCTGAAACTAAAATAATATTTGTCGGAGCCATCTTCCGGGCAAAATGAAGTGTCGGTTTTGATTTCTTTGACATCGTTATTATAAAGACTGTTGTGGATCTTATAGAAAGGATATGTAAAAATATCCTTGCAATTTATTAGAGCGTATGAGATTTCTCGATATGACTCATAGTCACCAGTATTCATTTTTGCTATTTTCTGCTTAAAGTTATTGGGGGCCATTGGTTTTGGATAAGGCCAATAATGGCAAATTATTTTAGTGAACCCGTCTCCCATGCTTTTTATGAACAACAACAAAAGTGCAGTTTTATAATTATAAGTTTCGAGCATTTTTTACTCCTTGGATTTCCCGAAAATCTACATCAAGTGTAATTTGAATTATTATTTTTTTTAACTCCCAACGTGGTTAAATTATTGAGTGTGTTTTATAGTCGAAATTTAACCGTGGAGGGCGAAAAATAGCTTTTTATTTATCTTTTATTCTTTTCAATAAAATAATGTATGCAATTCCACTTACAATTGCATCATAAGCACAGCCTGCGCCAAACATTATTGCGATTTTTATAAGCGTTGGAACAAAGATTCCTAGTTTGAATAGGATAAAGAAAGTTCCATAATATGTTACATTTGTCACGACGGTTTCCCATAACATATATTCAGTTTTTCCGAGACCGTAAAATGTCATGTCGAATATATTTTGCAGGGCATAGGCGACATAGAATCCAATAAGAACAATTATAAGCGTGAATAATTTATCAACTTCTTTAAAACGAAGAATATTCTGCATGAATGGTTTCCATAATGGAATTGAGATAAACCAAATGGCACAAATAATCAGAGTAACAATGAAGTATTGTTTTGTTTTATCTGCAATTGCTTTTTCATCTGAGGAAATTTCTTTTTTTATGAGTTCTCCTAATGCATTTATTGGTTTTAAAAGCCAGCCCCAAATAAAACTGTTTGCAACCCAATAAGTTCCTTGTTCTCCGACTACATTCACCATTCGGCAAACCATGAGCATATAAAAAAGATTTCTGACAAATGATTCAAGCCCAGAAATGCCACCAATTTTAAAAAATTCTTTCATCCATGAGAAATCTGGTTTTATACCACTGAAAATATGAATGTCCTCCTTTTTAAAAAGGACAAGAACTACAAGAAGAAGCAAGAGGTTTGAGATTATATTTGAGAATCCAATACCATTTATTCCCAGATTTGCAGAGAATGGCAATGTAGAGACAAGGAAAGTGTCGATTATGATAGAAAGAAGCATTTTTGCCACTAGCAAGGCATATAAATGTTTTTCTTTTCCGATTGTTGTAAAGACAACCATACAGAATGATAAAAGAAGTGCAAAAATATTACCGACAGATTCAATTCTTATGTAAGAGGCAGAGGCTTCTGAAATTTCACTTCCTGCTGCCATCATATTCAAGAGCGGATGAACAAGAAATATAATTAAAATTGAAAGCACTGTGTAGGCGATTGCTGAAACGGTTAAGCCAGCTTTTATTCTTCCTGTTAGTTTTTCCTTATCGTGTATTACCTGGCCGATAAAATAAAACAGTGGAAGAATAATGGCTTCCTCAACGACTTCATAAATGAGATTTATCCAGCCTAACTGTCCTGCGATTGAAAATGCCTTTGCGCTCGGTAGACTTCCGATAAAGAATATTCTGACCGTTGTATAAATGGTTGGAATAAACAAAGAAATAAGCAGAGCAAAATAAAGCCTTAAATCGAATGATTTTTTGTTAATGTTTTCCATAAATATAAACTCCTTTTAAAATAATTTGATAAAAGAAATACTTTGGATATATCTAATCTTTATATCCAAGCAAATCCATCAGTACCCAAAAAGCGGAAATTTGTCGTGCTTCGGATTTTCTATTTTTAGGCTCAGAATTCGACCAGTTATGATTACATTCTTGTACTTTACAAGTACACTTCCAGCCTGACTTTGTATTTTCAAAGATATACTTCGCTTTTGAAATATATCCTTTCTGATACAATTCATTTAATTTGCATACCGCTGTCTCATATTTCGGCTTGCCAACTTCAGCACGCATTTCTTTAGTATTATTGTCAATTAAATTAGAAGTTTTTTGAATTTGGGTTGGCTTTGCCTTCAGCATTGTGTTGCAAACTCGGTTTAAGGTCGCAATATCGAAGTTACAATCAAGAGCGACTGCTCCAAGAATCGCTTCGAATGTATCCTCTTTTGCACCAGTCTTATTGCGGACATCGTTGTTTTCATCTGATTTCCCGAGCAGCAAAAACTGGGCAAAACCAAGATTATCGATACATTCTGCAAGATTATTTTTATTTACAAGCGACTTACGTTTTTCAGTTAATTGACCTTCATCTTTTGTAGAAACGAATTGGTTGTATTTGTTAAAATTTCCAGACTCTTGGCAAAGAGTTTTCACGGTACAAAGACTGAGTACGGAATCCCCTATAAATTCCAAAACTTGGTTGTTTTGGTAGGCTGGGTTTTCGCTTGAATAAGAACGACGAGTAATTGCTTGTAAAAGTAGATTTTCTTTTTTGAAAGTATAGTTGAGCCGATTTTGGATATAATCAGAGCCATTAAAGGGCATAGAAGAACCTCCATACAGTAAGATGAGATGAAGGCACAACGGATTTGAAATCTTTTGATTTATGAAGTCAAATCTCAAAATAAAATCCTTAAACATAAAGCCGAATTCGGGAATTTACCGACAGTTGTTTAAACGATACAACGATTGTGCCATAATTAGATATAAGAAAACTGTTTTTTTGAAGAATTCTAAGTCATAAAAACTCCTTTTAGATTTCCCGAAAACCTACATCAAGTGTAATTTGAATTATTAAATTTTTAAACTCCCAACGTGGTTAAATTTTGAGTGTGATTTAGTGTTAAAAATTTAACCGTGAAGGGTGAAAGGGCTGTCTCTATATCGTTAAATTTTTTTGCTCTTATTTCCCGCATTCATTACTTTTTCTTGAAAATCTCAGTCTGGCTGCTGTATGTGCCAAGCTGAGTAATGTCTATTGCACCAAAAAATTCTTTCAGGGCTGATTCATAAAATAAGTCCGGGATGCTGTTGATTCGTGCCTGGCTGTTGTTCCCTGCATATTTTTTATGGTTTCCCTGCTGAGGGTTTCCGGCTTTTAGATATGAATTCAGGGCATTTTTCACATCTGGATTGATTATGCTGTAATTTTCTGTCAGCGTTTTTGAAAGAACGGCTAGTGACATTTCTGATTTTTGCAGATGTTGGATTTGATGATAAATTAGGGCAAAACCTTTGTCGATTTTTTTGCTTTTAGAGAGTTTGTCACAGAAATTTGTAATTTCACGGTATTTTTGTAAATCGGCATAGGTTGAAATTTCTTTTTCTCTTGCGGCGGTGTATTCGGCATAATTCGGGAATCCGTTTTCCTGAGAATTATAGAAATCTGCTCCAGCAGAGCCTATTTTCATCAGATAAAGTGGATTTGAATTCTTTAATGTGCCGTTCTCTGCTAAAAATTCTTCTGGAACAGGAAATCCTTGCTTTTCAGCAGTCTGCATGTCTTTTTTGCTTTTGAAGCCTTTTGCCGAGAAATCTAGATATTCGTTGTATTCAGAAATATTTTTGTACCCCGCTTCTTTTGCTTTGTAGTATATGTCAGATTCAGTAGTTTCTGTTTTCGAGTCAAAGCAGAATCCATTTTTATATGCATCCCGACAGTCGGAAACAGATTTAAAATCATTTCGCTTGTAAAAATAGAAAATGGCAGAATTATCGTTGAGCGTGAGTTCTTTTGCTTCGTTATAATCTGTGCCATTACTATATAGAAGAGAATTGCCTGTCTTGTAATCTTTGAGCGTAAAGTAGCCGTTCAAGATGAATGAAAAATAGGTATTTTCTGCAATGACAAGCAAAGTGTCTGTCGGTTTGTGGAGGTAGGCGGTTGAGACTTTATTTTTTGCGATAATCGTTTCAAAATCCTCAATTGATTTTACCTGCACGGTGGGGGCATTTTTAATTGATTCAATCTCAATATACTTCAAGTCGGCGAAGGCGCAATTAGTGAGAAAGATTGCTGCGATTATCGCGAAGATTCGCTTCATTTTGTTTCCCCTTTTAAAAGTAATTTTTTCTTCTCTTAAAGTAATATTATAAATGCAGATTTCGTGAAATTCAATCTTTTATATAACTAATTAGGTATATTTATTACCTTGTCAAAAGTTTTATAATTTGGGGTCTCATTCATACTTTGTAGTATGGAAAAAAATGAAAAATCGCAGGATACGGTGGCGGGAAAAAAAGAATCGATTCCTCAATTGTTCGGGCGGAATGTTCGTAAATATCGCAAGGCGCGGAATCTGACGCAGGAGCAGCTTTCAGAAAAACTGGAGATTTCCCAAAAGCATCTTTCGATTATCGAGACTGGCACACAATTCGCTTCGGCTTCCCTTATCGGGCGGATTTCGGAAGTGCTGGAAGTTTCGCCGGGTGATTTATTCGGCGGGTCAAGCGACGGCTTTCAGGAAATAAAAAATCTGTGCAATATCATAATGTCCATGCTTATGAATGAAATGAGGCATAAATTTGCGAGCCTGGATAGTGAAGTCCATGAAATAAAGCGGATTCTTCAGGAAGGGAAAAATCCTGATAGGGATCCATTCTCTTTTTACTAATGATTTTTCGGGCGTTTCCCTACAGGCTGTCATTGCCCGGCTTGACCGGGCAATCCCATCCTTTCGGGTCGGGCTATCCGCGGTTACGCGCTCTCGCGCTTCATTGCTCCACTACGCCTACGCAACACAGTTGCTTTGGAGAGTCGCTAAAAATGCTTTCGCATTTTTTTAACGCTCCCTATGTTCCGCAACGGCTAACGCCGCCGCTACTATCCCTAACGCACGCAAGTGCGTATGTACAATAATTTCCAATTACGGAAACGACACGAAGTGGCGTATCCCTAACGCTTCTCTTTCATTTTTCTTATTTTTTTCAAAATTCCCCTTGATTTTTCCACGAAAGTCAAATTTTTTGTGTTATAATATCTGATAAGTGCTGTAATTCACACAGAGAAAAGCAAATTTTCTCACAACCACTTGATGCTACTTAAAAAAGTGAAACTGGATGAGTTGACAAGTTCCCTGAAGAAACAGGTGTTTCTATGTTTGGCATAATTTTAAATGTGATTCTATTTTCTATTGGCTTTCTTGCCTTGGTAACAGGCATTGCCTTTTTGCTACAGGAGCGGGAGAACGGGTATACCGCTTTATATGTTTTTTTCTTTTCTGTAACTGTGGCACTGACTTGTATGGGCTATTCTATTATGGGCTTTATGCCGAATCTGGATTATGCCTTTATTCCCAGACTGGTGGGGCTGTTTGGAATTGATTCCTTTTTGATTGTTGAGCTGACCTTTCTTCTTTTTGAGCTTAAAAGGCGCAGGGGTATACGGATGTTTATCCTAGGCTTTCTTCTGATTTATTTATTCTTTGACCTTTTGATTTTTGGGAATCCTTCTGCACTGTCATATATCCGCTACGAATGGCACACTTCTTATGAAAACACGAACAAAGGCGCTCATCTTTTTCACTATATTTTTATCTCCGTCATGATTGTCATCCTTTTGTTCCATGGCATCTACTGGTATAAAAGCAAGAAAATCCAGCGTGACAAGGTTTTTTCCTTGGAAATCATTCTGTCAAATTTCATACTTCTTGTTGCGGCCATTCCAGACACTTTGAACCTTGACTTTTCACATAAATATCCCACCTTCGGTTATTCTGCGGCAACTGCGGTCGTCTTCTTTTCTTACTGGTTTTCCGTGAAATCACACATAAAATTTACTCCCACCGTAAAAAATGTAAGTCAGGAAGTTTTTACCTCTGTAGAAGTTCCGGTCATCATATTTGATTTGGAAGGAAAGATAAATCTTTCAAATCCCTGTGCAAAATCAATGCTGCAGATTACAGAAGATGCAGATTCTTATTTGAGAAGCTTGTTCTCTCTTTCTGATGTTGAAACCTTACATCTGTTGACTAGGGCAAAAAATGGCTGGAAGGGAGCGGTTAAGACAATCATTAAGGCAAGCGGCCAAGCATGTAACCTGCACTGCACGATAAAAAAAGACAACCTTGGCGAAACATTTTGCGTAATCGGCACGGTGCTTGTAAAAAATTAAAAAATGGAGCAAAAAATGAAGGAAGAGAATATTTATAAAAGTTATCAGATTGTGATGATTGTTGTATTCAGCATGGCTGTGAATCTTTTGGGGCGTATTTTTGCAGACGCGAATCATCTTCCTCTCTGGCTGGATTGTTTTGGAACATTTCTTACCTGTTACCTGCTAGGGCCGGGATGCGGCGTAATGGTCGGAATTTCGGGGAACATTCTGCACGGTTTTTTAAATCCTATTTCCTTTATATATGCAATTACATCCTTTTCCATTGCCGTGATTACCGGTTACCTTGCAAAACGCGGCTGGATGTCTTCCCTTTTAAAAACCATGTCGCTCAGCGTGCTTGTAACGATTGTTTGCAGCGCAATTTCCTGCGTAGTAAACTTTACCTTTTATGGTGGTGAAATCGGAAACGAATGGGGGCAGGGCAAACGACATTGCTTCTACAAACGACGGTATTTTGTGGATTGGAACCTATGAAGGTCTTTACCGCCACAACGGGCAGGACTTCCGGCTGATGAATGAATTTGATTCCATAAAAACAGTGCGTACTCTGTATGTTGATGATGAAGGAAGGCTTTTTGTGGGTACAAACGATAACGGTCTTTCAATAATCATCAATGAAAAGGTAATGAATGTCCTTGAAGAAAAAGACGGGCTCCCCGCCGATTCTGTAAGGAGCATTACCAGAGGAACTGACGGTTTATACTATGTGGGCACGGCAGAGTCTCTGGCTATTTTGTCCATTGCAGACGGTCTGAATGTTGTGGAGACGCTTCCCCAGATTCAAACTGCCATTAGTATGAGTGCAAGCGAAAATGGCTTGGTTGCAGCCGTTACTTCAAGCGGAAAGCTTTTTGTCCTGAATTACACCGATATTGTTTTCGATTCAGAAAAAAAAGGCTTTAATGAAAAATTTACGGCGGCAGTTTTTTCAGCGGATGGAAGGCTTTTTGCAGCAACAGAATCTAACAGGATTATCATTTTTTCTATTTCTGATTCTGATGAAGGCCTTAGTCAGACGGCAAGCATAGCATGTGAGCCTCTTCGCCACATAAATTCCCTTGATTTTTTTGATGACAGGATTTTTGTCTGTGCTGATGATGGAGCCGGCTATCTTGAAAAAGAGTCTTTTTTTATGCTGGAAACCGGCACTTTCAACAATTCAATTGACAATATGACAGAGGATTATCAGGGAAATTTGTGGTTCACTTCATCCCGCCTGGGCGTGCTAAAAATGTGTGAGACTTCATTTTCTGAAATTTATGTTTCAGGAGAATTACCGGCTTCTGTTGTGAATTCAACGGCATTTTTCAAAAATAATCTTTACATTGGAACTGATGACGGGCTTATGGCCATTAACATGGAAAACGGAAAAGCGCTTACTAATAAACTTACAAAAAGCCTTTCTGCCACGCGAATCCGCTGCCTTACAAGCGCCAGAGATGGTTCTTTGTGGATTGCTACAAAATCCCACGGTCTTATTCACGCAAAAAGCGAATCAGATTTTATTACGATTGCACCATCTCATCAGTTTCGGGTGGTGATTGAACTTTTTGACGGCACTCTTGCAGCCGGTTCAAATGACGGGGTCGCCTTTGTGAAAAATGAAAGAATCCTGCAATGGATTAGCGAAAAGGAGGGCCTTGAAAATACAATCATCCTTTCATTAAGCGAAACAGACGACGGAAAAATTCTTGCAGGCACCGATGGTGGAGGACTTGCCGTAATTTCCCTTGATTCAGAAGCGGACAGTTTTTCTCTTCTTCGCCTCATAAAACGAGTGGACGGCCTTGCTTCTAATGTCATTTTGCGAACGATAAACGACAGGAATGGAACTGTACCGACTGGCGGGGTTTTTGTCGTTACGGGCAACGGCTTATGTTACATAGATTTTGCCGATTCTGACGGAGAACATTTTACCGGATTAAAAAACGAGTTTTTCGTAAGAACGCTTTCAAATTTTCCATACTCCAACAACTACGACCTTATCTTATACGATAAAAATGTTTTTGTTTTGAGCAGCGCCGGCATTTTTGTTGTGAATCGTGAGGAGCTTCTTTCTGGCGAAAGTCTGGATTACGAGCTTCTTGATATGAAAAAAGGCTTGCGAGGTTCTCTTACCGCAAATTCATGGAATTATCTTGCAGAGAACGGAGACTTATATCTTTCCTGTGATGCCGGCTCAAGCAAATTTAACTTGAATTCTTACGACAAAGCAAAGCACTCATACCGAATGCAGTTAAAAAATATTATCATCGACGGAAAAAATCATATTGTACAGAAAGATATTCCCTTTGTAATACCACCAACAAAAGGCACTATAGAAATTGTTCCAGAAATCATCAATTACTCTATAAACACGCCCCTTATTAGTGCTTATCTGGAAGGAATTGATGAAAATCCTGCTGTAATGCTGCAAAGCAAACTGACAAGCCTGTCTTACTCGAATCTTCCGGCAGGAGAATATCGCTTTCACATAGCCGTTTTGGATTCAAAGGGCAAGAACACTCTGGAAGAGACCGTGTACACTATTTCAAAAAGCTTCCGTATTTCGGACAACTGGTGGTTCATGGTTTATATCGTGGGTGTGGCTATACTTGCAATTGCATGGCTCACCTGGTTTATTACGACTATCTTGCAAGAAAAAAGGCTAGAAAAACAGAAAAGCGAGATAGAAGCAATTCGCCAGCAGGTTCGCATGGGTAACGAAACCATTTTCTCAATCGCAAACGCAGTGGAAGCCCGTGACAAAAGAACCGGACGACACTCTTACCGAGTTGCAGAATATGCCGTGCTGATTGCTAGGGAACTGGGCTTTTCCGAGGAAGAGCAGACGCAAATCAGAAGAACGGGACTGCTTCATGACATTGGAAAAATTGGCGTTCCAGATGCAATTTTAAATAAGACTAGCCGACTTACCGACGAAGAATATGAGATTATGAAAACACACACTCTCATTGGTGGCGAAATTCTTAAGGATTTTACCCTTATTCCCCATGTAGACGAAGGAGCAAGGTTTCACCATGAGCATTATGACGGCTCTGGCTATCCTAATGGCTTAAAAGGCGAAGAAATTCCCCTGAACGCCAGAATCATCGGGATTGCGGACGCTTTTGATGCAATGACGGCAAACCGTATCTACCGCAAAGCTCTGAGCCTTGATTATACCATAGAAGAGATGAAAAAGGCTTCGGGAAAACAGTTTGATCCGGGATTGGTGGAAATCATGCTGGAGCTTCTTGAAAACGGTAAGCTTAATGTGGAAAAGACTTTTGAAGAGAGTGTAAACGCAGGAGGGGTGAAAAATGAAAAATAAATATGTAATAACCGCAGTGACCGTAATTCTTGGACTTGGACTTATGTTTGCAACTTCAAAAGTTTTTCATAAAGATACAAGGGATTCTATAAAGGTTGGCTTCGTATACAATGCAGATACAGCCACGGCATATACTCAGAATTTTTTTCGCGCAAGAACTGAACTTGAAAACACCTTTGGCGATAAAGTAGAGATTTTTGAAAAATTTAATCTTGGAGAAGTAGATTCTGTTTGCGAAGAAGCCATGGAGTATTTTATAGAAGAAGGCTGTAAGCTGATTTTTGCAATAAGTTATGGTCATGGAAATATCTGCAAGAAAATGGCACAAAAATATCCTGATGTTCAATTCTGTCATTTTACAGGCGACCTTGCTACTACGGAGCCAATTCTTCCAAACTATCATGCGGCTATGGGAAAAATTCACGAAGGTCGTTATGTCTGTGGTATAATTGCGGGAATGAAACTGCAGGAAATGATTTTGCAGGGAAAAATCAAGCGAAACCAGGCAAAGGTCGGCTATGTTGCAGCCTTTAATTTTGCAGAAGTAATTTCTGGCTACACGGCATTTTTTCTTGGGGTGCAGAGCATTGTTCCAGAAAGCCAAATGATTGTCCGTTACACAAATACCTGGAGCAACTACAATATAGAAAAGAAAACCGCAGAAAAGCTGATTGAAGAAGGCTGTGTAATTATAAGCCAGCATTCAGACACAGCCGGCCCTGCAACAGCCTGTGAAGAAGCAAGCGTAAAGAAAGGAAAAACCGTTTTCAGCGTTGGGTATAACCAGAGCATGACAGATGTTGCCCCGACTACTTCCCTTGTTTCCTGCCGCATAAATTGGACTCCCTATATGGTAGGCGCAACAGAAGCACTTCTTAAAGGAAAGGAAATTGAAAGCGTCGTAAAAAGCCCCTATAAAAGCTGCGATTCAGCTGCCGGCTTTGACAAAGGCTGGATAGAAATTGTCGGTCTTAATCAGCATATCCTGCCCAAAGGCACAATCGAAGAAATGGAAAAAAACATCAAACTTTTTAAAAATGACTCCCTCACAGTTTTCAAGGGAAATTATGTCGGAGTAAATCCATTTGATGAAAATGATATATGGGACTTACGCACCCCCTTCCCCGAATGCGCAGAAAGAAGCGCACCTAGTTTTTGCTATGTACTCCGTGATGTGATTGAAGTGCGAAAGTGAAGTGGCAGTGATGAAACATCTTGATGCAGATACCCCTATTGCCCGAAAAACTGATTTCTGATATAGTAAGTTTTCAGTATGAAAACTGAACAGTGCATTTACATGACGATTCTCAAGGTAAATAAATCAGTTCATACTATTTTTATTTGAATTTCACAGGCGAATTCTTTTTAGAGTTCGCCTTTTTTTATGAGTAATTTTATAGGAGTAATATAGATGAAACGAGAAGACATCAAAAAGGTTTTGATTATTGGTTCGGGGCCGATTGTTATTGGTCAGGCTTGTGAGTTCGACTATTCGGGAACTCAGGCTTGTAAGGCTTTGCGCGAACTTGGCTACAAGATTGTACTTGTAAACTCTAACCCGGCTACTATTATGACTGACCCGGTTATGGCGGACGCTACTTACATTGAGCCGCTGAACGTTGAGCGTCTTTCTCAGATTATCGAAAAGGAACGGCCTGATGCCCTTTTGCCAAACCTTGGCGGTCAGACTGGCTTGAACATGGCTATGGAGCTGAACAAGGCCGGCGTTCTTGATAAATACGGCGTAAAAGTAATTGGTGT
>ODAI010944218.1_pt1 | contig 17455 bp, 17 predicted proteins | sample 1539321 | NCBI WGS metagenome assembly ODAI01 (sample SAMN02144231, study PRJEB22623) | gut metagenome | biome: sheep rumen | host: Ovis aries | place: New Zealand | reverse complement strand
TGTGGTGAGCGCCCGCCCGTCGACCGGCAGGCCGATGCCCCAGGCCGGCTTGTTCCTGCTCATGAAGAGGCCCGCCACGATGTCCGGCACCTTCTGGATCGTCAGGATCCACGTGAAGATCTGCGTGAAGCCGATGATGATCATGACGCAGGAAGAGGAGACCAGCGTCTTCTTGAGCGCGCTCCAGACCGCCTTCCAGGTCAGCTCGCGGTAGATGAAGAAGCCGACCAGCACGCTGTAGAGCACCGCGATGCCCGCGCTTTCGCTGGCCGTGCAGATGCCGCCGGAGACGCACACGATGATGAACAGCGGCATGAGCAGCGCCGGGATGCCGGAGAGGATGTTGTGGCGGAAACGCGCGCCGTCAAAGGCCACGTGCTTCGGATGCCAGTGCTTGCGCATGCTGATGACGTAGACGAGCACCAGCTGCACCAGGCCGATCATGATGCCCGGCACCGCGCCGGCCATGAACAGCGCGCCGACCGAAGCGCCGCTGACCATCGAGTAGACGATCATGGGCGTGGAGGGCGGGATGATCATGCCCATCGTGGAGCTGGCCACGGTGATGCCCGCGGAGGCGTCCGCCGGGTAGCCTTCCTTCTGCATCGCGGGGATCAGGATGGAGCCCAGGGCGGAGGTGTCCGCCACGGAGGAGCCCGAGATGCCGCCGAAGATCATGGAGGCGACGATGTTCACCTCGCCCAGGCCGCCGTGTACGGGGCGCAGGATCTCCATGCAGAAGTTGATGATGCGGGTGGTGATGCCGCCCGTGTTCATCAGTTCGCCCGCCAGCATGAACAGCGGCATGGCGATCATCAGCTCGCTGTAGGTGCCGTTCCAGATGCGCTGGGGCATCATGGAGAGGAACTGGGGCGCGCTGGTGGTGAGGTAGGTGATGCAGGATGCGCCGATGGAGAAAGCCAGCGGCGCGCCGATCGCCGCAAAGGCGATCAGGCCGATCAGCAGATAGACAACTGCCATATACCGGTTTCCTCCTTTCTTATTCCAGTGGGCTCACCGCGCTGGTCGGCACAAATTCGCTGACCGGACGGCGCACGTACTCGATCAGCTTGATGACGATGCACACGAGGCAGATCGCGCCGCACACCGGCATGATGCCGTACATGTACTTCATGGGGATTTCCATGCCCTGGCTGATCTGCTTGCCCATCTTCTGCGTGTACTGCCAGCCGTAACGGACGAACTGCCAGTCCACCACGAACATGACAATGCAGGAGAGGATGGAGAAGACCTTTCGCGCGGCATTGGGCACCGCGTCGTAGAGGATCGTGATGGACACGTGCTCGCCCCGCAGGACGTTGAGGCCCATCGCCCAGAAGGTCGTAAAGGCGAAGAGCGTCACATTGAACTCGGAGAGCTCCTTCCAGTTGAGGGAGAAGCAGTAGCGCATGATGACCGTGAAGATGACCAGGATGGCCAGCAGGCCCATCGCCGCCGCACCGATGCCCTCATAAACGGAGACCGCCGTTTTGCCGAATTTCTTGAGATTCATGGCGAAGGCTCCTTTGGCATTTCTTTAAGGAAAAAGCAGGCCGGAGCGGTTGCTCCGGCCCGCCGGCATTTAAAAGAAGGCTCAGGTGCGATTACTGCGCCGCGCGGACGTCCGCCACGATCTTCAGCATCGTATCGACTTCTTCCTGGGTGCAGATGCCTTCGGCGACAGCCTGGCTGTACACGCTCTGGGCGGCATCCTGGAAGGCCTGCAGCTCCTCGGCGCTGGGCACGTACACCTCGGCGCCGCTGTCGATGATGGTCTGCATCGCGGCTTCGCTGTTCTCGTCGATCAGGCGGTCGTTGTAGTCGCCCATCTCATCGGCAACCTGCGCGATGATGGTGCGGAACTCCTCGGGGAGGCTGTTCCACCACTCGGCGTTGACGTAGAACGGGTCCGGATGGAACTGATAGTTCACGGCGGTGAAGTACTTCTGCACCTCGTAGAACTTCATGCCCACGACGTTGACCCAGGGGTTCTCCTGGCCGTCCGCGACGCCGGTCTTGAGGCCCATGTACAGGTCGGCGTACGGGATGGTGGTGGTGGTGGCGCCCATGGCCTGGAAGGTCATGTCGATGGTCTTCATGCCGTTGGTGCGCATCTTGAGGCCCTGCAGGTCCTCGGGCTTGGTGATCGGGTGCTTGCCGTTGGAGAACTGGCGGTAGCCGCCGGCGTCGCACAGGTCGATGATGATCGTGCCGGTCGCTTCCTCAGCCTCGGCGCAGACGCTCTTGGCCAGGTCGCTCTTGAGCAGCGCGGTCACTTCCGCACGGGTGTTGGTCATAAAGGGCAGGGTGAACATCAGCAGGCGGGGGCTGAAGTCGAACTGGCCGCCGCGCATGCCCTGCACGGTGCCCGCCACGACCTGCTCCAGCATTTCCTTCTCGGTGCCCAGCTGGCCGTTGGCAAAGACGGTGACGTTCACGTGGCCGTTGGTGCGCTCGGCGACCTGCTCTGCGAACCAGTCGGTGGAGACGGTGCGCGGGTTGCCTTCCGGCTGCGCGTGTCCGACCATCATCTCGAAGTTGCCCAGGGAGGCGAACGGATCCTCCGCCAGGGCTGCCATCGCGCCGCAGATCATCATCGCGGCCAGCACGAGTGCAAGCAGTTTCTTCATTTGGGGTTCCTCCTTGTTTTCATTGAGCCATCTGTTTTCCAATATGGCCCTATCATAATGTATTGTATCATACGGGGTTGCCCTTTTCAAGCAGGAAAGCCCATTTGCACCCGGAAGCCAGTGCGTTACGGATTGTCCTTTTCCCTTTCCTCTTCTTCGTACGCCTCCGCGAAGTGCATGAGCGCCGCAAGGTGCATACGCCGGGCCGTGCGCTCGCACACGTAGAGCCGCATTCCGACGCCCTCCCACGTCAGGCCCCGCAGCCAGCGCAGGTGCAAAAGCAGGCACTCCCGCGCGTCCATCCGCTCCATCGCGCGGGCCGCCCGCGCTTCCTGTTCCGCCAGGCGGGAGGCGTCCTCTGCCCAGCGCTCCTCCGCCTGCGCCAGCCGCTGTGCGGCGCGCCCCATCCGGCTCTCCCGCTCTTCTCCCACGGCCTCTTGCCGGCGCGCGCCCGTGCACGCCATCTCCCGCAGGCGTGCGGCTTCCTCCCGCTCCGCCTGCGCCAGCTTTTTCAGGGATTTGAGGCTGCGAAGCACCGCCTCTCCCCGCTTCACCTTTTCCAGATCGATCGTCTCTTTGGCCATCCTGTCTTTCCTTTCTTTTTACACTGAAACTGTCGTCTCTTACGGCAAAGGGGCCGGGAAACCCCTTTCGGTTCCCCGGCCCCTTTTGGCCCTTCGCCGGATCCAGTCATCCGACGGCGATATGCTTTTTGACCTCGTATACCACGAGCCTTCCCGCGCGCAGGCGCACTTCCGCGTTGTTCCCGCGCCCCGTGATCGCCCACAGGCTCTTCACGATGTCGGCCTCTTTTCCCGCCCCGGGCTGCACGCCCCCGGCGGCTTTCTTTTCCGCCTTTGCCGGCGCAATGGTTCCAGCCATCTCTGCCTCACCTCGATCCGACCGTCCTTTCTCTGTGTTCCGGGTGTGCCGCGCACCGTATCCCCGGCCGATCCGCGGTGCGCGGGAAGCAGCTTATTTCTTTCCCCGGCTCATCCAGCCGGGCAGGGGCACGATTTCGCAGCGGTCCGTCGCCATGTACAGCTCGTTCATCAGCGAGGCCGCGCGCACGGCGCCCGCCCCGTAGCGCCCGCGCAGATCGTCCACCGCGTCGTCCAGGCTGCGCTGCCGCGCGCACCGGGCCTCGCCGCCCCACAGATCCGTCTGCTCGGGGTCTCCCGCGGGGATCAGGCGGATCCCCCGGATGGTGAGCGCGCGCACCGGAAGGTTCCAGCCGTAGCGTGCGCCAAAGAGCGCGATCCCCGCGCCGGAGAGTTCCCACGCGCTGCGCGTGGGCCGCGGCAGCGGCGCCTGGTACTGCACCCAGGAGAGCGCGTTGTCCCGCACGGACACCTGCACCGCAGTGGCCAGCAGGCCGGCTTTGCGCAGCCGGTGGCTCACGTCCTGTGCCAGCTCGTAGAGCACCAGCCACACCTCCTTTTCCGTCGTCAGGTCGCGTACGCAGGTGGTTCCGTGCCCTACGGAGAGCACCGGCTCCCTGTCGCCGTCCGCGGCCACGGGCGAGTCGTCCAGCCCGCTGGCGTAACGCCACAGCAGCAGGCCGTTTACGCCCAGCCACTGCCGCAGCCGCTCCGGCGGCGTGTTCGCCACCTCGCCGATGGTGCGCACGCCGCGCAGCGCCAGGCGGCGCCTCGTCGCGCGGCCCACCCACAGCAGGTCCTCCGCCGGGAGGGGCCACACCGTCTCCCGGAAATTCTCCGGCGTGATCACCGCCTGCCCGTCCGGCTTGTGCAGATCGGAGCCCAGCTTGGCGAACACCTTGGTGAAGGACACCCCGACGGACACCGTGATGCCGATCTCCTCGCGCACGCGCCTTCGGATCTCCTCCGCCAGGCGCGCGCCTTCCCCCTCCAGGTCATTTTCCCCCGGGATCTCCAGCCAGTTTTCGTCCATGCCGTACGGCTCGATGCGGTCCGTGTAGCGGCGGTAGATGGCGCGCACGTCGCCGGAGTACTGCAGGTACAGGTCGTAGCGCGGCGGCACGCAGATGAGGTCCGGGCACCGCTCCAGCGCCTCCCGGTTGCTCATCGCCGTGTGCACCCCGCAGCGCTTGGCTGGGTAACTCGCCGTCAGGACGATGCCGTGCCGGTCGTCCTCGCTGCCGCACACGGCGACCTTTTTGCCGCGCAGCGCGGGATTCTCGCACATCTCCACCGAGGCGTAAAAGCAGTTGCAGTCGCTGTGCAGGATCATGGGCTTTCCTCCCTCCGCCTTCGTCTCCCCGCGTCGGTAGCATAGCCCATTTTTTTGAATTAACGCAATCCCCGTTCGCCCGCCGTTCGCCTCCCGCGCCCCGAAGAAGTCCGTAATTTTCCTTTATATAAAAGATTTTCTAAAATCGCAGACGTCTTTTTGTCCGGAAAGGTTGAAAGTTCAATTTTCTTGTGCTATTCTGTCCGTACAAGCAAAAGAGAGGGTGATTGAATGGCCAGTGATATCCGCCGCACCGCGCCGACGGGGCGCAGCAGCTTCGGGGACCGTCTGCGCGCCCTGCGCCTTTCCCGCGGCATGAACATGCCAGCGATGGCGCGCGCGCTGGGCGTCGCCAAGTCCTCCGTCACCAACTGGGAGACGGGGGTCAGCTACCCCGGACAGGCGCTCATCCCGCAAATCTGTGACCTGCTGGAGACGACGCCCAACGCCCTCTACGGCTTCGACGAGGCGGAGGACCGCCTGCCGGAGGACGAACGCCGCGCGCTGCGCCTCTACCGCCGCCTCTCCCCCGGGGACAGGCGCAACGTGGATTCCCTGATGGCCTGCATGCGGAAAAACGAGCAACAGCTGCGGCGCGAGGAATGCCGCCGCGGCTGGCGCGTCCTGCCCCGGCTGCTGGACAAGGTCTGTGCGGGCACCGGCCTGGAACTCACGGCGGACGGCGCCTGTGAAACCCTCTTCGTGCCTGATTGCCCCGAAACGCGGGAGGCGGACGCGGTCGTCACGGTCAGCGGGCATTCGATGGAGCCCCTGTACGCGGACGGCGACGACCTGCTCATCCGCTATACCGGGGAGCTGCGCCCCGGCGAGATCGGCATCTTTACGGTGGACGGCGAGGGCACGGTGAAGGAATACCGGCCCGACGGCCTCTATCCCCGCAATCCCGCCTACCCCGTCATCCCCGCCGCAAGCAGTGCGGACATGCGCTGCGTGGGCCGCGTGCTCGGCGTCGTCACGCGCTCCATGGCCCCGGACAGGCGGCACCGCGCCGTGCTGCAGGAGCTGCTCTCCTGCGGGGAACTGAGGTGAGCGCCGTGGCCGCCTCCAAAGTCTACGTGCCCGTCCAGGTCATCTTCGGCAGCGACGGCGCCATGCGCCCGCGCGCGCTGCGCTGGGAGGACGGCCGCGTCTACCCCATCGACCGCGTGCTCGACATCCGGCCTGCGAATGCCCTCAAGGCCGGCGGGCACGGCGACCGGTACACCGTCCGCATCGGCGGGCGCGAGACCTACCTCTTCTTTGAACACGCCGTGGGCGGCGGCGCTGCCCCCGGCCGCTGGTTTGTGGAGCGCCGAACGGAGGAATGAGCATGAATCTCGAAGAACAGGCCGCCTTCAGGCGCCGTGCCAAACAGGACGTCCGCGCCTGCATCCTGCGGCACCTTAGCGCGGGGGAGGGCTTTCCCTCCGCCCGGACCGTGCAGCGGGAGACGGGCATCGCCTCGCTGGCGACCGTCAGCCGCTACATTCACCTGCTGGCCGAGGAAGGGGCCGTCAAGCTGCCCAGGGACCGCTACGATCCGCCCCGGGAGGAAGACGGCCAGAAGATCCTCGCCGTACGCCACAAAAAACTGCATCTGGAGGGCCGCGAAGACATCCTGCTCAGCCTGGTCGCCGCCAAGACGGCGGACGGGCGCGTGGACGTGCGCGTCGTCGGCCAGTGCCAGTTCTGCGGCCCCCGCCCCGCCGTATACCGGGTGCTCTCCTGCACCGACACGGGGGCCTGAAAGGAAAGCCTCATCATGAACGACGCCTCTTCCCTCTTTTACAACCGCTACCTGGTCACCCCCGCCTCCCGCGGGCTGCGCTGCGCCTTTACCGGGCACCGGCCGCAGAAACTCCCCTTCGGCTTCGACGAGGAGGACGAGCGCTGCCGCGATTTCAAGCGCCGCCTGCGCGAAACCCTCGTGGAGCTGATCGGGAAGGGCTACACCCACTTTCTCTCCGGCGGCGCGCTGGGCATGGACATGTGGGCCGCCGAGGCCGTGCTGGAGCTCAAGGGCGACTGCCCCTATCTCCTGCTGGAGATGGTCTCCCCCTTCGACGGGCAGGCCCGCAGGTGGGATACCCTGAGCCGGGAGCGGCACGAGCGCCTCTTCGCCCTGGCCGACATCGTGACGGCCACCGGGCACCACTTCTCCCCCTACTGCATGCACCGGCGCAACCGCTACCTGGCGGACAACGCCGACCTGCTGCTGGCCGCCTACGACGGCACGCCCGGCGGCACGGCGGAGACCGTCGCCATGGCCAGGGCGCTGGGCGTTCCCGTACGCATCCTGCCGCCGGTGGAAAGGGAGCTGCCGCTGCTGGAGAACCTTAAGAGCGGGCGGAGCGGAAGCATTTAAAGTTTCGCCTGACACAAGAGAAGCGGCAGGACCTTGACGTGCCTGCCGCTCTGCCGTTTTAATGCCGGTATTCAATTCGCCCATATAGAATCTCCCGGACCTAGTCGGGCCGGGAGATCTTGTTTCTTTGAGGGTTATCTGCGGATGATCTCTTCCCTGCGCGGGCCGTTGGAGACCATGCGGATGGGGCAGGCGATCTGCCGCTCCAGGAACTCCACGTAGCGGCGCGCGTTCTCCGGCAGCGCCTCGAAGGAGGTGATGCCGCGGATATCCGTGCGCCAGCCCGGCAGCTTTTCGTAGACCGGGGTGCACCTCTCCAGCTTCGGCGTCACGGGGAAGCGGTCGACCCGCTGCCCGTCCAGCTCGTAGGCCACGCACACCGGGATCTCGTCCAGGTAGCTGAGCACGTCCAGGTTGGTCAGTGCGGCCTCCGTCGCGCCCTGCATCTCGCAGCCGTAGCGCGTCGCCACGCAGTCGAACCAGCCCACGCGGCGCGGGCGGCCCGTCTTGGCGCCGTACTCGCCGTGGTCGCCGCCGCGGCGGCGCAGCTCCTCCGCCTCGTCGCCGAAGAGTTCCGTCGTGAACGGGCCGGCGCCCACGCAGGAGGAATACGCCTTGGTCACCGCGATGATCTCCTTGATCGACCACACGGGGACGCCCGCGCCCACCGGCGCGTAGCCCGCCAGCGGCGAGGAGGAGGTCACCATCGGGTAGATGCCGTGATCCGGATCGCGCAGGGTGCCCAGCTGGCCCTCCAGCAGGATGTTCTTCCCGCTGCGGACCGCTTCCATCAGATACGCGTCGGTATCGGCGACGTACGGGCGGATCCGCTCCGCCAGTTCCGTCATCTTCACAATCAGCGCTTCCGCGTCGATCGGTTCCTTGTGGTAGAGGTTGGTGATCAGCGCGTTTTTGATGTCCAGCGCGTGCAGCAGCTTCTCCCGCAGGATCTTCGCGTCATACAGCTGGCACAGCTGCAGGCCGATCTTCTGGTACTTGTCCCCGTAGAAGGGCGCGATGCCCGACTTGGTGGAACCGAAGGAGTTCTTCCCCAGGCGCTCCTCCTCCAGGCAGTCCAGCTGCACGTGGTAGGGCATCATGACCTGCGCGCGCTCGGAGACGAGGATCTTCGGCGCGGGTACGCCGCTCTCCTCCAGGCTCTGCAGCTCGGTCAAAAACGCTTCGATGTCCAGCGCCACGCCGGGCCCCAGGATGTTGACGACCCCGGGCGTGCACACGCCGCTGGGCAGCAGGTGGAGCGCAAAGCGCCCGTATTCGTTGATGATGGTGTGTCCCGCGTTGGCACCGCCCTGGAAGCGGACGACGATGTCGGAGTCCCCCGCCAGCATGTCGGTAATCTTGCCCTTGCCCTCGTCGCCCCAGTTGGCGCCCACGATGGTACGGACCATTCGCTCAGCTCCTCTCACAAAAGAAGCGGCTTTCGCCGCCTGATTTCAGCCGGAAGTATGATACCTTCCGGCCGGCATTCTGTCAAGGGTCCGGCGGCGCATCTTTCGCAGCCGAAAGTTTACCGAACAGCTCTTCCATCAGCGGGTCCCTGTTGACGAACGTCACCATGCGGCACAGCGGCCGCGTATCGTCCCTGCCCCAGTGGTGGTCGTACTCCGGGATTGGCGTCGGGATCAGCCTGTCCAGCATGAAGCGGTGATCGTCGTTCAGCAGCCAGGCCACCGCCGTCACGTCCCAGAGCACCCGGCTCCAGACGCGGCCTTTCGCGTAAGCCTCCGCCGTCCGCTCGGTAGCGCGCACCAGATCGTCGCACAGCGCGTTTTTCCCCCACAGCCAGCAGCGAAGCTCCGGCCCCGTCGTCAAAAAGGTCGTCACCGCGCCCTTGCAGGGCACCAGCACCAGCGGCACGCCGCTGGCAAAGACGGCGCGCGCCGCCGCCACGTCCTGCCGCAGATTGAACTCATAGGTGTCCGGCCAGGTGGGCGCATGCCCGCCCAGCCAGACGCACACGATGCGCTCCGCAATTTCCGGCCGCAGCAGCAGGGCGGACGCGATGTTGGTAATGGCCGCCAGCCCCACGACGTACAGCGGTTTCTCCCTCGTGCAGGCCATCGCCCGCCGGACCAGGTCCGACGCGGCGTCGGAGGGCACGGGCGTCCGCTCGTCCGGAAGGTACCGGTCCGAGCCGCGGTAAACCGGCGGGTGTTTGCCGATCAGGCGAAGCAGGCGCAGGATCTCCTGATAGCTCTTTTCCATTCCGTCCGCAGGCCCGTCGCTCTTTGCGTTGTGAAAAGGCGCGGCATAGATCGCCTGCACGCGCATCCGCTCCGGCGAGAGCAGCGCCAGCGAGATGGCGAACTGGTCGTCAATCTCGTTGAAGGTGTCCGAATCGATGACCACGTCGACGATGCCGGACGGCACCTGCAGCCGGGTAAGCCGCTCCGCTTCGCTCAGCATACTCCGCCTCCTCTCCGCCATGCGGTCATCCCTTTACGCCGCCGGCCGTGATGCCCTGCACGAAGTACTTCTGCAGCGGCAAAAAGAGCAGCACCGGCACGATGGTGGAGATGGAGGCCGCCGCGTACACGAGGCTCCAGAAGGTCTCGTTCTCATCCTTGAAGTAGGCCAGCGACACCTGGATGGTGCGCATCTCCTGCGAGCGCGTCACCAGCAGCGGCCAGAGGTAGTTGTTCCACTCGTTGACGAAGATCATGAGGCCAGCCGTGATGAAAATGGGGACGGAGAGCGGCACGACGATGCGGAAGAAGACTTCCCGCAGGTTCGCGCCGTCGATGCGCGCCGCCTCCAGCAGGCTGACCGGGATGCCCCTAAAAAACTGCGTGAACAGGAACATGGCCAGTCCGTTTGAGATGCTGGGCAAAATGAGCGCCCAGCGCGTGTTCACCAGCCCCATCTTCGTGATCATGGTGTAGAGGGGCAGCGCGACGCTGTCGATGGGCACCATAAACGAGACCATGAAAATGGCAAACAGCGCGTTCTTCCCTTTGAAATTGTAGAAGGCAAACGCATACCCAGCCAGGGAAGCCACGAGCAGGTTGACGGGAATCAGCACCAGCACGACGATGGAGGTGTTCATTACCGCCATGCCGAAGCCGAAATCCCTGAAGATCGTGATGTAGTTCTCGACCGTCCAGCGCACGGGAAAGATCGTGTCCCGCGTAAACGGAAACGCGTATTTGAAGATCTCCTCGTCCGTACGGAAGGAAGCCAGGAAGACGTAGAGGATCGGGAAGAGCGCGATGACCGCGATCAGGACAAACACGGCATAGAGGACGATGTGCCCCAGCGTGCGTTTTGCATTCGGCGTCAACTTCATCCCCTCCTTTATGCATCCACGTCCTTACGGTTCATCATGAGGAACTGCAGGACGACCAGGATGATGATAAGCCCCAGCAGCACCGCGGTAATCGCGCCGGCGCGGGACATGTTTCCGTTTTTAAAGGCGGATTTGTACACCTCGTACATCAGCACATTGGTGCTGTTCTGCGGGCCGCCTTCCGTAATCAGCTTGGTCGGCGCAAACAGCAGGAAGTTGGCCGACGTGTTGGCCACCACGACGAAGAGCATCGCACGGCTGATCAGCGGCAGGGGGATTTTGAACAGCGTGGTAAAGAAGCCCGCGCCGTCCAGCTTGGCGGATTCGTAGAGCGAGACGTCCACGCCCTTGAGGCCGGCCAGCAGGTACATCATCCAGTAGCCGCAGCCCTTCCACGTTGCCATGATGACGATCGACCACAGCGCCTGCCCGGCATCCGTGAAGAAGCCCTGTTTGGGGATGCCGAAGATGGAGAGCACGCTGTTGAAGACGCCGTTGTTCACGTTCATCATCAGCGCCCAGGTGACGGAGGCGACGGAGATGGCCATCGTGACCGGCAGGTAGTAGATGCTGCGGAATACGCCGACGCCCTTCACCTCGCTGTTGACCAGCAGCGCGAGAATCAGCGAGACGACGATCTGCAGCGGGATCATCACGACGTTCATGCGCAGCGTGACCATGAGCGAATTCCAGAAGGTCTTGTCCTGGAACAGGATCTCATAGGTGCGCAGCGAAAACGCCCCCTTGCGGATGAAGGAGGTGATGACCGCCGAAAAGATGGGATAGATTTTGAAGATCAGGATGCCCGCCAGCGCAGGCAGCAGCAGCAGATACGGTGCCGCTTTCGCGATGCTGCGCTGGAAGGAGGTTTTCTCAAGGCTGCTTTGCATAGTCCATGCCCTTTCTCGGTGACGGAGCCGGATTGGGGAGCCGTGCCGGGCTTTCAAAAAAGGGGACCGCGGCGGATCCGCCGCGATCCCCCATCCGGTTCTCACTCGGGAGGATTAGTCTTCATACTCCAGGAAGGCGGTGGTCAGCTCGTCCACGCAGTCCTGGGCGGCCTGTGCGGGATCCGCGCCGTTGCGTACGTTCTCCCACAGCGCGTTGACAGAGGTGGAATACTCGTTGAAGGCAGGGGTCTTCGCACGCACGAGCGCGGTGTTCGCGCCTTCGTACTGGGCGATGGCGAGGTACGGCTTGGCCGCGATCAGCTCGTCGGTGAACTGGCGGGAGAGCGCGGGCAGCATGCCGCTGGCGTTGATGTACACGTCGCTGCCGTCGTAGATGCACAGGTACTTGATGAACTCGGCGGCCGCCTCGGCCTTCTCGGTCTTCGGGTTCATACCCACGGCCCAGCTGCCGCAGCAGGTGGTGACGTCGGCTTCATGTCCCTCGAAGAAGGGCTTGTAGGTATAGCCGTAGGTGGTGAAGCCGTTGTTGTCAAAGGTGCCCGGCAGAGCGGTGGTGCCCAGGTAGAAGATGATCTTGCCGGCCATGAAATAGCTGCTGGTGTCGCCCGCGGCGATGCCCTTGGAGAACACGCCGTCGTTCACCTGCTGCTGGTACCAGGTCAGCGCCTCGATCCACGGCGTGCTGTTGATGACGCCGTCCACGGACAGGCCGCCCTCGGCGATGTTCGCGCCGCCGCGGTCGTTGGCCAGCACGTTCATCTGATAGGTGCGGCCGACCTGCTGGAATTCGATGCCGATGATGCCCTGGCTGCCGTCCGGATCAACCGCGGCCTGCGCGGCCTTCGCGGTTTCCACCAGCTTCTCCCAGGAGATGCGGTGCTCGCCGTCCACGCCCGCAAACAGCTCCGCGGGATCGATGCCGGCCTGCTCCAGCAGGGCGGTGTTGTAGTACATGACCAGTTCGCTGTCGCCCATGGCCGCGCCGTAGATGGCGTCGCCCACAGTAACCTCGTCCTGCATGGCGGGCGTGAAGCTGGCAAACTCCTCCGCCGTGATGTAGTCGTTGAGCGGCGTCAGGTAGCCGCGGTTCACATAGGCGCCGATGTTCGGGCCGTCCGCCGCGAACACGTCAAACTCCGCCGTGTCCTGCTGCATGGAAACCTCGATCGTCTCAAAGACGTTGTCGAAGGCGAGATACTCGGCTTCGCAGACGTACTTGCCTTCATAAGCCTTGTTGAAAGCTTCCACGGCGGCGCTGACGCCCGTCTGCTGCGTGTTGGACATCATCAGCTTGATGGTGACCACGTCATCCGCCGAGGCGACGGCGGCCAGCGTCAGCAGCATCGCAAGCGCGAGGACAAGAGACAGGATCTTTCTCATAGTGGGGTACCTTCCTTTCCTTATTGTTAAGCCGTTTCAGCGGCTTACTTACGGATTCTCAGGTCAGCTTTCTCAGCATGTCGCCGACGAGCGCGTCCTTGTAGACATAATACACATACCGCAGCGGCGGGGTGTCCGGCAAAAAGGCGTAGGTCTCGTCGTACTGCGGCACCGGGGCGGGCGCGATGCGGTCCAGGAAGAAATCCGGGTTCACCACCCACGCAGCCACGCAGATGTCCCACAGCGGCTTGCTCCAGTGCTCATACGGGAATTTCTGTTTCATAAAGCCCAGCGTGCTGTCCACCAGGTAGTCGCACAGCGCGTTTTTCCCGCCGAACAGGCTCTGCAGCTCCGGCTTGCAAAAGCTGAAATGGGAAATGACACCGAAGAGGGGCAGCTGCACCAGGGGCACGCCGCAGCCCATCACGATGCGCGAGGCGTCGATATCCTGCCGGCAGTTAAAGTCGTCGCAGGTGCCGAAGTGGTGCGCGTGTCCGCCCAGCCAGACGACCATGATCCGCTCCCTCAGCGTCGGGTCCAGCAGCAGGGCGGAAGCCACGTTGGTCAGGCACGCCAGTGCGATGACGTAAAGCGGGTTTCCCGGGCCGTGGCCCGCGGCGCAGCGGATGATCGCCTCCGCAGCATCCGACTGTACCGGCACAAGCGGCCCCGGGAGGTACGTTTCGCTGCCGCGGTAAACCAGCGGCTCCAGGTCTTCCCTGTCCATCATGCGAAGAACGCGGAGGATTTCGTCGTAGCTCTTTTGCATGCCGTCCGCGGGGGAATCGGAGCGCACGGGGCGCTTCCACTCCGGCTTGCCGTAAAAGGGCGCGGCCGTTATGGCGCGGATGCGGCAGCTCTCCTGCGAGCGCACGAGATAGGCCAGAGCGTATTGATCGTCGATCTCGTTGTACGTGTCCGTATCCAGCACCACGTCCCGCACGCCGCCGGCGGGCCGGATAAGCCGCGAGGCGACGACCGCGTCCTCAATCGGGCTGAAAGCCTCTCTCAGGTAACGGATCATCGCCTCACCTCTTTCCGGTTTGCTATACAGACAGTATAGCATTCCGGATATAAAATTGTAAAGTTTTTTAGTCTTTTATCCCCGGTTTATCTCCCACTCCCCGGTAAAGACCTCCCGCGCGGGCCCCGTCATGAAGATCGTGCCCGTTTCGCTGTCCCACTCGTTGTACAGCGTGCCGCCGCGCAGCTCTATGGCCGCCTTCCGCTTCGACAGCCCCAGCTTCGCCGCCGCCGCCAGGACGGCGCAGGAACCGGTGCCGCAGGCCAGCGTCTCGCCGCTGCCCCGCTCCCAGACGCGCATGCGCAGCCGGTCCGGGGAGAGCACGTTGACAAACTCCACGTTGACCCCGTAGGGGAACGCCTCGTGGTACTCCAGCGGCGCGCCGTAGCGGCGCAGGTCGAAGGTCTCCGTCGGCTCGTCCATGAAGATCACCGCGTGCCGGCTGCCCACGTCCACCGGGTGGACCGTGAAGGTGCGGCCCCCGGAGGCCAGCGTCTTCGTCTCACCGAAGGCCGGCTGCCCCATGTCCACGCGCACCAGGGTCACTTTTCCTCCTTCCACCGTGAGGAAAAGGCGGCGGATGCCCGCGTCCGTCTCAAGGGCCACCTCCCGCTTGTCCGTCATGCCGTGCTCGAACACGTATTTGGCGATACAGCGCGAAGCGTTGCCGCACATGGCGCCGCGGGAGCCGTCCGCGTTGTACATGAACATGCGGAAATCGGCGACGGCGCTGGGCGCGATGAGCACCAGCCCGTCCGAGCCCACGCCGAAGTGACGGTCGCTGATCGCCCGGGCGATCGCCGGCGCGTCGTCCTCTCCGACAGGCTCCTCAAAGGCGTTCACGTAGATGTAGTCGTTGCCCAGTCCTTCCATCTTGGTAAAGCGCACGCTTCCCACCTCTTTTCGTTTACTGGACGCTCAGCAGCGTCACGCCGCGCAGCCCGGGCACGCGCACGGAGAAAGAACCGCCCATGGGCGTCAGCTCCGCGCCGGTGCCGCTGAAGGTCATCCGGTGCCCGCGCACGTCCTCCGCGGTGAGGAAGATCTCCTGCGCCCTGGCACTGCGGTTGATCATCGTGATGGCCAGCTCGTCCTCCTGTACCCTGCCGAAGGCGTCCTTCCCGCCCTCGAAGGTGCGCAGCACGCACAGCACGTCCGGGCAGGGCGCAAAGACGCGGCAATAACCGCTGCGCAGCACGGGATGCGCATGGCGCAGCGCGATCAGGCGCTTGTAGTACGCCTGCAGATCCCGGTCCTCGTGGCCCCACGGGAAGGTCCGGCGGCAGAAGGGATCGGCCGCGCCCTCCAGCCCGGCCTCGTCGCCGTAGTAGACGCAGGGCACGCCCGGCATGCTGACGATGAAGCGCAGCATCAGGTGCTCGCGCAGCGCGCCGACCATCCGCTCCTCCTGCGTGAGGCGGAGATTCGCGCGCTCCGCCCGCGGCAGTTCGTCCCCGTCGTTGCCCGCCAGCACGTTGAGGATGCGGGCCCTGTCGTGGCTGCCCATCAGGTTCATCAGCGAATAGAGGAAGGGCGCGGGATAGTTGGCGATGAGGCAGGAGATGGCGCGCGCCGTCGCCTGTGCGTCCCGCTCGCCCGTCAGGAAGGCGATGAGCGCCTCGCGCAGCGGGTAGTTCATCACGCTGTCCAGCGTGTCGCCTTCCACGTAGGAGCGCATCTGGCCGTAGGAGACCTTGTGGCTCGCGTCCTCCCACACCTCGCCCAGCACCAGCGCGTCCGGCTTTTCCTCCCTGGCCGCCTTGCGCAGCGCCCGGATGAAGCTCATGGGCAGCTCGTCCGCCACGTCCAGCCGCCAGCCGGAGGCGCCGGCCCGCAGCCAGTGGCGCACCACCGAATCCTCGCCGCTCACGATGAAGCGCTGGTAGCTCTCGTTGGTCTCCGTCACGTTGGGCAGGGTGCGGAAACCCCACCAGCACTCGTAGTCGTCCGGCCAGTGGTTGAAGGTGTACCACTCCCGGTAGGGCGACTCCGGGTCCTGGCAGGCGCCCGTTTTGCCGTAGCGGCCCCTGCGGTTGAAGTACACGCTGTCGTCCCCCGTGTGGGAGAAGACGCCGTCCAGCACGATGCGGATGCCCATCTCCGCCGCTTCGCTGCACAGGCGCCGGAAGGCCTCTTCGTCGCCGAACATCGGGTCGATCATGCGGTAGTCGCCCGTGTCGTATTTATGGTTGCTGTTGGCCCGGAAGATGGGGTTGAAGTACAGGATCGTGACGCCCAAATCCTTCAGGTACGGCAGTTTCTGCCGCACGCCCTCCAGATTGCCGCCGAAGAAATCGGTGGCCGCGTTGTCCTGCGTCTCGCCGATGCGCAGCAGCGGCATTTCCTCCCAGGTCCCGTGCAGGATGATGTCCTCGCCGTCCCGCGCGTGCTGCAGGGCTTCGGTACCCTCGCCGCGGCAGAAGCGGTCCACCATGATCTGGTACATGATCCCCTCGCGCATCCACTCCGGCGTGGTGAAGGCCGCGTCGTACACGGTGATCTGGAAACTCTCCTCGCTGCCGGGGACGCCTTCGCCGCAGCCGCTGCCGTCCTCCGGCGCGCCCAGCACCAGCCGCCTGCCGCCGCTCACCACCTCGAAGCGGTACCAGAAGGGGCCCGTCTCCCGCGGCAGGCTGATCTCCGCCTCGTAGACGAACAGCCCGTCCTTCGCGCCCAGCGCGCGCAGCGGAAAGCGGTGTTCCCGGCTGTTCCAGCAGCGCAGCTCCGCGCTCGTCACCTTCCCCTCGGACAGGGCCAGGCGCAGGCGCACCATGGCGCCGCAGGGCAGCGCCCCGCAAGGGCTGCGGTAAAAAGGATCCAGCGAGTCGTGTTTCATGATCATGGGGCATCTCTCCGTTCGGGCGGCACAGCCGCAGAATCACCCTGCGCAGGTAAGGCAAAGCGTTTTATTTTACATTGACTCCCGTACGGTGTCAAATCCAAATCCGGCTGCCGCCGCTGTTGTCTCTTTTCCGCAGGCAGCGGCTTTTCGTCCGCCCGGGCATGGCCTTTTCCCCCGCGCCGTGCTATAATCAGCGGGGCCGCGTCCTTCCAGGCGCGGCGCATCCGCAAAAGGCAGGGAGCTTTTATGCTGTACATCATCAGGCACGGGCAGACCGACTGGAACGTCCTGCACAGGCTGCAGGGGAAAACCGACATCCCTTTGAATGAAAACGGCCGCCGCATGGCTGGGGCAGCCCGGGAGCAGTACCGGGACATCCCTTTCGACATCTGCTTTTCATCCCCGCTGCTGCGGGCGTACGAGACCGCACAGATCGTGCTGGAAGGGCGGAACGTCCCCATCATCAAAGACGAAAGGCTTTCGGAGATGGGCTTCGGGGACCACGAGGGGATGGAATACGGCCCTTCCGCCCCGGATTCGCCGGTCAACGTCCTTTTCGATCAACCGGAGGCCTACGCCGCCCCCGGAGAAGGCGCGGAGAGCTTTGCCGCCCTCTTCGCCAGGACCGGCGCCTTCCTCGAAGAGGTCGCCCTTCCGCTGCACAGGCAGGGAAAGGCCGTCCTCATCGCCGGCCACATCGCCATGAACTCCAGCATCATCTGCAGGCTCCGGAACATCCCCCTCGCGAGGTTCTGGTCCGCTGGAACGGACAACTGCAGGCT
>ODAI014537405.1_pt1 | contig 17458 bp, 12 predicted proteins | sample 1539321 | NCBI WGS metagenome assembly ODAI01 (sample SAMN02144231, study PRJEB22623) | gut metagenome | biome: sheep rumen | host: Ovis aries | place: New Zealand | reverse complement strand
GTGAACACGCGAGAACAGCCGCTGACAGGAGCGCTGCAATTCTTTTCTTTGTCATTGCGATCTCCTTACGCTAATCTAATCTCTTCTCCCATTATTAAATTGTCGCGAACATCATATCGGAAAATGGTGTGAATTGCAATAGAAAAATGCCGGCCGAACAGTGTCACGGAACGTGCCGGCTGTGCTGCGTCACGGAAAAATCCGGCTGCCCGGCGTCATGGCTGCGCGGCATCAGAGCCGTGAAGGACCTTAAGAAACTGTTCCCCGTATTGTTCCAGCTTATACTCTCCGACTCCGTTCACCTCCAGAAGCTCCGCCTCCGTGCGGGGAAACTTCCTGCACATGTCCGCGAGAGTCCGGTCTGAGAAAACAATATAGGGCGGGACTTTTTTCTCCGAAGCGATCTCCCGACGGAGAATTCTGAGCTGCTCGAACAGGATCCGTTCCTCTTCTTCAAGCGTGTCGGCGGGCCTGACCTTCGGGCCGCTCTTTCCCCGTTCTCCTTCTGAAAGAAGTCCTTCTTTCTCCCAGCCATCCTGCATCACTGCTCCACAGCAGAAGGAACAGTTCCCGCAGTTTTCTTCAGGTTTTTCTCCGAAATATCTCTGAAGGAATCCTCTCAGGCAATCCTCCCGGGTACAGTATGCAATCATTTCCTGCAGCCGCTCCTCGTCTTCTCTTCGCAGCGACTCCCATTCCTTTTCTGTATATTCCCCGTTGTTTTTCAGGTTTTTCAGCTGCATCCGGCGGGCAGCGATATCCTGCCGGCTGAAGAGCAGGATGCACTCCGCCCTCTCAGAATCCAGTCCCGCATACCCGGCTTCCCGGCAATAATCCTCCGGGCTCGGGGGCAGATTGTAGTGAATGACAAAACGGATGTCCGTTTTCTCCTTTTCCATGCGGAACGCGCCTGCTGCAATCATGATCCGGCCCGGGCCTGAGGTAAATGCTTCCAGCGCCCGCATCCGTCTCAGTTCCGGCATTCCCTCGACGCAGCTCAGAACCGGAAATCCTTCCCCGGACAGTTTTTTACAGAGCGTTTCAGCGATTCTGCGGGTCGCGCAGAAGATGATTCCGCTTTCATCCGGGTGCCGGCGGAGATATGCTCTGACATACGCTTCCTTCTTTCTGGTCTGCTCCACCGAGAGGAACAGATTCTCTTTTACAGCACTGCTTTTTTTCATAGCTGGCCTCCTTTGCCATATAAAAAGAGCCTTATTGAACGGTTCAATAAGGCTCTGAGGGTTTAGGCTGTTATGTTACCTGGCAGGTTTTTCCTCTTTTTTGTAGTTTTCCAGTATTGTTACAAGTTCCTCAATATGATTATTTTTTATCATCTCAAGAATTAAATCAATGAGCAGGGACAATTCATTTGCAGTCATTTCATCTCCCAACTTCATCACCTCACTTTCGCAAGATGATTCTACCATGCCCCCAGAGCTTTATTCAACCCTCATAAAGGTTCGGATGCATCAGCCTGCCGATTAGACGGCGCCCGCCTTGCCTGACGTATTCGCCCTGTTGGTATAGACGCAGACCGGTCCTGTATTATTCTGTCAATTCTTCAGGGAAAATAAATGATTTGCCTGTCAGAAGCCTGTTTCTGAAATGAGATGATCCTTCCGGAACATAAAAAAGATGAGATGCAACTCTGCTGACAGAATAACATCTCATCCTGAATGGAACAAGTAAAGATTTTCTTAATCTGAAGATCAGCTTTACGATTCACGGCTCATATAAAAGCATGTAATGCGGAGAGCCGTGAATCGTAACAGATCAGCCTCTCTCAGCCCTCTTCTTCTCCGGGGATTCCAGAATGTTCGGGCAGCTGAAGTCTTCTCTCCAGACGGTCGGAGCAGCCCAGTAAACCGCGTTCTCTATGATCTTCAGAACATAGGGATTGTGATAGGACGGGCTTGGCCCATGTCCGGGCTGGAAATAGAAGATCTTCCCGTATCCGCGCTTCCAGGTGCATCCGGACCGGAATACTTCTCCTCCGCTGTACCAGCTGATAAAGATGGTTTCTTCCGGTGTCGGGACATCGAAGGGTTCGCCGTACATCTCTTCCTCGGAAAGCTCCACCGCTTCGGGAATCCCCTGCGCGATCGGATGCGCGGGCGATACCGTCCAGAGACGGCAGAAGTCTCCCTCCCGCCATTTCAGGCTTCCGGAGGTTCCCATCAGATAGGTGAAAGGCTTGGACTGATGGGCGGAGTGAAGCGGGATGAAGCCCATACCTGCCTGGACTCTTTTTACGATCTTAAAGGCCAGACTGTCCGGAATGGCCTGATGCATGATATGGGCCCAGTAAATCAGGACGTCCGTGTTGTTCAGCAGCTCATCCGGAAGACCGTATTCCGGCATATACATATTGACATAAGTGACCTGGAAATCCGGATTCTTTTCCAGATAAGCTGCCAGCGTTCCCATAACGCCGTCGGGATACTGGCTGCGGATGCGCTCCGCTGACTGCGGAAGCCAGCCGCTGAACTTTTCGACAATCTCCGCCGGGATCCCTTCGGCGAATTCCGGCTTCAGAAAGCCGCTCTCCTGGGCATACTCATACCAGACTGTAACTCTAATCATATTCTTTCCTTTCCCCCCATCACTGATCCAGCATGGGTATGTCGTATCACACTGTATGTCATTCTCTGCTCTGTTATCTGACTGCCCGGCTCAGCTGCGGCCAGCTGCGGGGATGCAGGCATGCGTACCGTCTGCCGGATACGGCAGGTAAAGAGTGCCCTTCCTGTCCCCTGCCATCCATTCCGCCTCGCGCGCAGTTACGCTGCTTCTCTGCCTGCTTTCCCGGCGCGGATGATCGCGGCGTTCATCAGAAGCGTTCCGGCGACAGCAGGAATCTGCACCAGAATCAGTGAAGTATGAACTCCGGCGTGATCAATCATCCAGCCTCCCGCCAGTGTGGCGATCAGACTGCCCAGAGTCGTCGCGGTTCCCGCCATGGTAGCGCCCCTGAGCAGCTGGGAAGGCGGGAGTGATCTGCTCATATAATGCATCATGCCCGGCACATAGATGGCGCAGCAGGCACAGCCCATGAGCTGAACCAGGAAAAGCTGCTGCGGGGTTCTGACGAAAACAGTCAGAATATCCTTGGCAAGCCAGACCCACATGGAGATCTGGAAGACCCTCATCCCCAGTCCCTTCCGGCAGATCCAGGCATAGAGCACCATGGCCGGCATCTCCAGGATGGCTGCAAACATGATCGCGGTTCCCAGATCAGAAGTGGTCCCGCCGATGCTGAGAATGATCTGAACCAGGAAGCTGTCGATAAAGCTGTAGGTCAGGAACAGACAGATCATGCCCATGACAAAGAAGAGCAGATGGCTGTATCTGTGAAGCATCTCCCCATAGGACATGTTTCCGCCCCCGTCCTGGCTTTTTACCACGGTCCCGTTGTCTCTGATCAGGAAAAGCATCGCGATCAGAAGCAGCTGGGCGGCCAGATATAAAAGCGGAAGGATGGAAGGATCGAACACCTTCAGAAGTCTCCCTGCGAAAAAGGAGGACAATGCATAGGCCACAGAGCCCATACCGCGGGATATTCCGAAGTTTACCGGCTCTTCCTTCGTCTCGATGCTCTGGTAAAGCGCGTTGATCGAAGGCTGCATCATGGACTGCACCGTAACCAGGACGATCATGCAGGCGCCCACTGTATTGCCGCCCATGGGCAGGAAACGGATCGCGGCCGTGATCAGTGCCACCGGAATATAGATCACTGCTATTCCCCTGCTCCTGGGGATATTATGACGGCTGAAAAATGCTCCCGTCACCGGCTGAAGAAGCGCGGAAAGAAAATAGGAAATCCCGAGGATCAGACCGATTCTGCTGCTGGAAAGCCCCCTGCTCAGCAGATAAGCCGAGGCAAAGGCAACCATCAGGCAGAAAATAGTCCAGTAGAGGATATGTACAATTCCATAGGACAGAGTTGTACGATTGATATACCGGGTATTGCTTTTGTGATTCATCGGACGAAAACCTTCCTGAACCGGACAGGAAGAGGCTGTCTTCCCGTCCCCATATTAACCGCACAAAGCCGGCGCTTATGCAGCGCCGGCCGAATCATACACAGTTACTCACTTTACCAGAGCATGGTAGCAGCGCACTTTCCGTTCGCTGCCGAACGAAGTCAGCGGGGGCTTGTCCCTGCGGCATTCGTCCGTTGCATACGGGCAGCGCGGCGCGAACTTGCAGTAAGTAATCGCGTATTCTTTTTCTTCCATATCCGGCATGGCCTCGCTGTCTTTCCACTTGTCTCCGACACGCGGAACGGCATTCATCAGAAGTTCTGTATAAGGATGGGCCGGATTGTCCATAAGTTCCTTCGCGGGACCGTACTCGATCAGGCCGCCTCTGTAAAGAGTCGCGATATAGTCCGATACATAGTAGGCCGTGGAAAGGTCATGGGTGATGTAGATGAAGGAAACCTTGTACTGTTCCTTCAGATCCTTGAACAGGTTGACGATGTTCATCTTCATGGACGCGTCGATGGCGGCAACCGGTTCATCGGCGATGATCAGTTTCGGCCTTGTGATCAGGGCTCTCGCGATGGAGATTCTCTGAAGCTCGCCGCCGGAGAACTGGGTCGGATACTTATCTTTTACCACCTGAAGGGACATGCCGACGCTGTGAAGCGTCTCATCAACCACCTTGTCCGCCTCGGCCCTGTTTTTGCAGATGCCAAGACGCAGCGCCGTATTGTAAAGATAGGTATCGACCGTCTTTCTCATGGAGAAAGACTCATAGGGGTTCTGGAAGATCGGCTGCACGTCCAGACGGAACTGTTTGGGATCATAGCCCTTTCTGTCGCTGTAGTCATGTCCCAGCAGTTTGATCGAACCTCCGTCCGGGTCATGCAGGCGCAGGATCATCTTGCAGAGAGTGGACTTGCCGCATCCGGACTCACCGACAATCGAGAGAATAACGGGACGGTCTGAATCAATGTCCAGGGATACGTCATCCACTGCAACGAGTTTTTTACCCATCAGCATGCCGCCGATACGGAATATCTTGCTGACATTTGATATTTCCAGAAGCTTTTCTGCCATGTCAGTTCACCTCCGATTCCAGATAGTGGCACGCCGCGAAGCGTCCGGGTTTGATCTCGCGGAAGGTGGGAACCTCCGCTCTGCACTTGTCCGTAGCCTTCGGGCAGCGGGCAGCGAACCTGCATCCCGGCGGCGGATTCTTCAGTGCGGGCGGACGGCCGGGGATACCGACCTTCTGGCTCTTGTCACCGACCTTGGGAAGAGCGCCGATCAGCATCTTGGTGTACGGATGGATGGGATCCTCGAAGATGTCCGTCGTATTCCCGAGCTCTACAAAGCTTCCGGAATACATGATTCCCATCCGGTTCGTGATCTGGTAATGAACACCCATGTCATGGCTGACAATTACCAGCGTGTTCTTAAACTGCTGCTGCAGGCGCATCAGCATCATCAGGATTCCCTTCTGGACAACAACGTCCAGAGCCGTGGTCGGTTCGTCCGCCAGGACCACGTTCGGAGACATGAAGGTCGCCAGGGCGATGATGGCACGCTGACGCATACCGCCGGACAGCTGGAAGGGGAACGCTTCGAGAACGTCCGGGGAAAGGCCGAGCTCTTCCAGGTATTTTGCCACCCGGTCCAGGGTCTGCTTCTCCGTCTCATTCTTTTTATCCTCGTCCGGGATGGAATCGAGGAACTGTTCCTTCAGCCTGACGATCGGGTTCAGAACGCTCTGCGCGGCCTGGGGAACATAGGAAATGTTGTTCCACCAGCTCTTGCGGATCTCTCCGCTCTGGTAGGAGAACTCTTTTCCGTTCTTCACACCGCTGAGCACGACGCGCCCCTTGTCGATCTCCAGCGGGAATTCCACGATATCATACAGGGTTTTAAGCAGTGTAGATTTACCGCATCCGGATTCACCGGCGATACCGAATATCTCGTTATCACGGATCTCAAAATTTACATCCTTGACAACATGAATGTTTCCGTCGATGGTCTTATAGGAGGCGGACAAATTTTCAATTTTCAGCATATTTATCTACCTCGTTTCATGGACATGTAGTCATTGTATCCCGTGATCAGCATAAAGAGACCTACAAACAGGATAATAGTTGCAAGGATAGGCGGAAGGATCCAGTTCCAGCGCCCCATCATGATGGCGTTGTAGTTTCTTGCCCACTGGATCATATTGCCCAAAGATACCAGGTTGCCCGGGGACAGGCCGAGAACGGCAAGTCCGGACTCGGATGCGATGGCATTCAGGGTCGCGTTCATGAAGTTGGACAGCGACCAGGTCAGCGCGAAGGGGAGAATCTCCGTCACAACCGTCTGGATCGTGCCCTCACCGGAGAACCAGGCGGTATGGATGAAACCTCTCTCTTTCATGGTCAGAGCCATGGAGCGGATCTGACGGCTGGGCCATGCCCAGGCGAAGACGGCCAGTACGAGGGCCAGCACAAGAACCGTGGAACTTCCCTTCATCAGGGAGGTCATCATGATCAGAACCGGCAGGGACGGGATAACGACGAAGGTATCCGTGATCAGCATCAGGACACGGTCCAGGGCGCCGCCCACAAAGCCGGAGATCAGGCCGACCATGACACCCACTACGGTACCGATCAGGGCAACAATGAAACCGATCGTCAGAGAATTATGAATCGCCTCGATCAGCAGCCAGAAGATATCCTGGCCCTGGGAGGTCGTTCCGAAGAAATGCTCTGAGGAAGGCGGCAGGTTCTTGAACCTGATGTTGTTCGGGAACGGATCCGCATGCGGAATGAAGTATACGATAAATCCGAGAATCAGAAAAAAGATCGTTACGATCAGTCCCAGTTTCAGTCGAAGAGGGGCATTTTTCCAGAATTTTTTCATACTGTTCCCTCCCTTCTCAGCTGTAGCGGATACGCGGATCGATGAACGGATAGATCAGGTCGGCGATCAGCGTACAGGTGGCGATGGCCACGATGGAGATCGTGATGCAGCCGAGGATCATGTTATAGTCCGACTGCAGGATCGCGCCCTGAATCAGGGTACCGACGCCCGGATAACCGAAGATGATCTCAGTCATGATGGATCCGTTGAACACTCCGCCAAGGCTCATGGCCAGGGCTGTGATCTGTGTCAGAATCGAGTTGCGGAACACATACTGGTAGCCGATTCTTCCTTCGCTCAGTCCGCGGTAGCGGGCATAGAGGACGAAATCCTCCTCCGAAGTTGTGGAGGACAGGGACTTCATGGAGATGATCCACCAGCCGGTGCCAAGAAGCAGGATCGACAGTGCCGGAAGAACAGAGGAACGCAGAAGCGTTGTGAGAAACGCCATGGTTCCGTTGTTGTACTGGATCGTAGCCTGCAGCGGGAACCATCCCAGAACATAGGCGAATATGATCTGCAGCACAAGCGCGAGGATAAAGTACGGGATCGGGTAAATGAAAATCGCGATCGCCTCAAGAATCTTGGAAGAAAGCTTATTCTTTCTGAAACCTGCCAGAAGTCCGATAAAGTTACCGATGAGCCATGCAAAAATCGTGGTGATCATCGACAGCCCTACCGTGTACGGCAGGTTTCTGGCAATGATCTCCGTACATGGCGTCGGGTAGCTCATCAGAGACGGCCCGAAATCAAAATGCAGCAGGCCTTTCCAGAGGAAAGACAGATACTGCGTGATCAGAGATCCCTCAAGTCCGAACTGGACACGGAGAGATGTACGGAGTGCTTCCTTTGCCGCGGGATCCATCTGTCCGGAACGGGCCTGCATCTGACCGATCATGGCTTCCACCGGATCTGAAGGGAACATACGCGGGATAAAAAATACAAAGGTGACTCCGATCAGGATCGTCAGCGCCCAGGTCACCAGACGCAGACTCAAATATTTCCAAAATTTCACTGGACACACCCCTTTGCTTCAGTTATTCGGAGGCAGCAGGCTCAGCCGTTGAGAAGAGCGGAAAAGTCCTGAAGCCTGGTGGTTTCTGCTTACGGCATATCGCTGTTGCGATTTCCGGCGCTATGCACAGCAGGGCGCGAATCGCAGCATCTCGTGTCAAAAAACGCACGCGCCGCCTTTACGCGGCGCGTGCGCTGACTCAGCATTCTCGCCGGACAGTCCTGCAAGCAGGACTGTCCCTTATTCAATCATGCCATTATGCCTTTATCTGCGATATCCTGTAGATCCCTTACTGAGCTACCGGAGTGATATACGGAGCGATGTACTTGAAGCAGCTCCACCACCACCACGGTCCGTTGTACGGATTGTCAGCGCTCGGATAGCCTTCCCAGACAGTGCTGTTGGTCGGTACGAACTTAACGCCGGAGTGGAAGCCGATGAACGGCATATCTTCGATGGCTGTCTTCAGGAACTCAAGACCCAGCTCATAGGACTCTTCGCTGTCCGGAGAAACCTTGGCCATTTCATGGATGATCTCGGTAGCTTTCTCATTGTTCCAGCGGGTACCCTGTCCGGAGCCAAGCTCGCCGACCGGAACGATCAGGTCTGCATCCCAGCCGTTGATCTGAGAATAGATATCCTTGGTGATGAAGCCTGTCGGCCAGATACCACGGATCTGGAATTCACCGGTTCCGTTCTTGGTATCCCAGGTAGCGGAAGACTCGGAGGAGATCGTGCAGTTCAGACCGAACTTGGTCAGCTGGTCATAAGCTGCCTGCACGCCGCGGCCTGCCTGTGCTTCTGTATCGGCAAGATAGGTAAGCTCAATCGTGAACGGCTCGCCGTTGAAGTACCAGCCGTCGTCTCTCTTCTCAAGGCCGGCCTTGATGAGGAGCTTCTCAGCGGACTCAGGATCATATCTCCAGCAGCCGACACCGAACATGTCGATCAGCTCTTCTTCGGTTCCCTCGATGCCGAGGTACTCTGCCATACGGGTCGCATAATCCGGATCCCAGACCTTGCAGGTGGTTCCGTCGCCAAGATCCAGCTCATACTCGCTGATCCAGTCAAGGAGCGGCTTGTAGTAAAGTTCCTGGCCTGCGCTGGTAGCGGTGATGATCGGGAATACGGAAGCACGTCCGACACCATCAAAGATACCAAGGGAAATATCATCGAAGTTCATGGCAAGAGCGATTGCCCAGCGGAAGTCACGGTTGTCAAACGGAGCGCCGGTTCCGATACCGAAGCCAAGGCCCTTGGAGCAGGGGTCATCAGATGTAGCATACGGGAACTCGCTGTACCAGCATGCAATCTTGTCGTTCTGGCTGGTCATGTAATCAAGAATCTCAGGCGTAACTTCGCAGAGAAGGTCGACCTGGTTGTTGATCATAGCCATCTGACGGGTTGTGTCGTCGCCGAGGACGCGGCACCATACATACTTCGCGGGAGCCATGTCTTCGGTAATTCCGTAATGATCTGCGCCGGCAACGCCCATAGCGGACTGGAACCAGTCTTCACGCAGCTCATACAGGATCCACTGTCCGTTCGGGTCATAATCCTTGACGGTGTAGGGGCCTGCGGTAACCGGCTCGCTGTCCGGGAACTGGCTGGCGTCTTCGATCTGGGAATAGATATGTTCCGGAACGATGTAATAATCGCAGCCCCAGATGGTAACGCCGAACTTAAGAGCAAGACGCGGGAAGGATTCCTTCATGTGGAAGATGACGGTGTAATCGTCAACCTTCTCGACGGAATCAAGAACGCTGTTGGTGTATGCGGAGCATCCGATCGCGGAATTCTCCTTGATCATGTTCATGGTGAAAACTACGTCGTCGGCGTTGATATCTTCGCCGTCGGACCACTTCATGCCTTCACGGATCTTAACCGTGAATTCCGTGAAGTCCTCGTTGGGTTCAGGCATGCCTGCAGCCACTTCGCCGAACTGTTCGCCGAGAGCGGTATCGATCTCCCAGAGATGTGCGGTGATCAGCTGATGGATACCAAAGCCCATCTGGGTTCCAAGCATGTAGGGATTGAACTGGCCGGGAACGTCCGTCGGGGTCTGAGTTTCCATAATCAGAGTCTCAGAACGCGGGGTTCCGACATCCGTCATCTCCTCTGCGAGTGCGGGTGCTGCGAGCAGCATGGCAGCTGTTGCGGCAGCAGCGCAAAGAGTAATGAGTTTTTTCATACAGGATCCTCCTTTAAGTATGAAATAAAGCATTGGTTAATAAGTTACCGTCCGGCCCGAATTCCGGCCGGGTGTGTTGTAACTTATTATATAGGTTTACCAAATATATTTCAACCGCTTTGTGCAAAAATTTAAAAGGAGGTATCCTTTTTGCAGAATGAATATCAAATTTAACGAAAGAGATCAGCCATGCCCCTTCCGCACGATCGAAATCTCTGTGAAAACCCACAAAGTACTTCCGGGGTACGCATATCAGAAAAGCAGCCCGCGGGGGCTGCTTTTCACTCATGCACGCTTATAAAAATTCACTCTGCAAAGTCCTGTCCTTACCTGCTGATTCTGAGCGTCTTTACCTCAAAGGTATGGAAATGGAGGGCCGCTGTATTGTCTTTCAGTTCCAGCTCTTCTTCTTTGTTCTCCAGCATATCGCAGGACCAGATCTTCCGGGCGCCGGTTCCCGCCGTGAAATGGCAGAAGGTATCGGCTTTCTTTGCTTCATACAGGCGGACGATCAGATCTCCGCTTCCGTCCTCGGCCATCTTCACCGTATCAATGAATACATTCGGCGCGTCAACCGTGAAGGCCTGAATGGGCGGGCAGCTGCCGGCAGCCGTCTGCAGCGGCACATTCAGTTCATAGGCTTCCCTGACCACGGGGCTGTCCAGGAAGCTTCCTTCCCAGGCGGTAAATGCGTAGGTAAAATCGTGTTCCCCGTTGTCCGCCCTCATCTCCGGGCAGGAAGCGGCGCGCAGAAGCGTCAGCTGGAGCGCGTTCCCGTTCATGCTGATGCCGTACTTGCAGTCATTGAGCACCGCTGCGCCGTGATTCTCATCGCACAGGGCGCTGTATCTCTGGGCGCAGACCTCGAAGCGGTCCGAATCATACAGCCTGGAGCGGTGGGTCGGGCGCTTCATATAACCGAACTGGATCTCGTTGATTCCTTCCGTGGCTTCCACGGCCGCCGGGAACTCCACCTTCAGGAGGCGGTGAAGCTCTCTCCAGTCCACATGGGTACGGAACTCAAGCCTTCTGCTGCCTTCCTCCAGGACGATGTCCTGGGAGAAAACGGATCCGGAAATCTTCTTTTCCGTATGGACAACCGCCTGCAGGCCTTCCGCGCAGCGGATCTCAATGCTGACGGGCTCATCCAGCTGAATCTCCTGCAGGATATAGTTGGAGTCAATATCCCAGGCGTCAAAGAGCCTCGGAACATCCTTATACATCAGCAGGTGGTTCATGGCCCCCGCCGCGAACTCACGGCCGCTCTCCTTCAGTATAAAGGATACAAGCTCTCCTCTGCCGTCGATGAGGGCACGGACCTTTTCATTTTCCATGACGATTCCGTCCGCAGAAGCGAAGGCCCTGGCTGCCGCGCAGTCCTTCTCCTCAGCTTTCTCCGAGGCCGGCTTCAGGGAGATGCTTCCGCAGGCGGGAACGGTCACAAGGGCCTTCACGCAGCCGTCCTCTGCCGTCGTCCGGAAAACGGTACCGTCCGCCGCCACCGCTCCTTTGGCAAATTCTGCAGGAAGGTCCACGAGTCCCGTTCTTTCGAAGGAGAGGGAATTGAAGACCGTCACGCCGTCCCCTTCTGTCAGGGCCCGGAATGCCTCTTCCTTAACCTCCTCCGCCTCAGAGATGATCCAGCGGTGGTCCGCCCTGGCATCTTCATACACCTTCGCGATGGAAGAGCCGGGAAGAATATCGTGGAACTGGTTCAGGAGAAGCTTCTTCCAGGCGGCATCCATCTTTTCATAAGGATACCGGTATCCCGCCTTCCCGGAAGAAAGCGCGCCCCAGATCTCCGCTTCGCGCAGGGCCAGTTCACTCTTGCGGTTGCCCTTCTTGATATCCGCCTGCGAGGTAAAGACGCCGCGGTGGGCGGAGAAATACAGCTCGCCGGCATAGGTATGCTGCGGACCGCCTTCCGCTTCCATATCCTCGAAGAATTTAACGGGAGATTCGCAGATCATCTGCGGCATCCCCTCCAGGTCCTTCTCGCGCTCCAGGTACTCAATGTGGTCGCGGGTCGGGCCGCCGCCTCCGTCACCGTAGCCGAAGGGCAGCAGGAAGGCATCCAGCCCTCTCTTCTGTACACGGCCTTTCCAGGTCTCGCAGATCTCCTGTGGATCGGTGCGGTAGGTGTAGCTTGTCGGCAGGAAGGTGTCGATGCTCGATCCGTCGGCGCCCTTCCAGGTGAAATAGTGGTAGGGGAACTGGTCACCCTCATTGTAAGACCAGAAAATCTTCTGGGTAACAAGATATTTGACGCCGGTCTTTTTCAGGATCTGCGGCAGGGCAGCGGAATAGCCGAAGGAGTCCGGAAGCCAGAGAATGACCGAATCCACCCCGAAGACATCCTGGAAATAACGCTTTCCATGAAGAACCTGGCGGACCAGGGACTCGCCGCTTGTCATATTCGTATCCGGTTCCACCCACATGGCTCCTTCCGGAATCCATCTGCCTCCCTTCGCGGCCTCCGTAATGCGTTCAAAAAGCTCCGGATAATACTTCCGGCACATCTCGTAAGCCGCCGGCTGGCTCTGCAGATATCTGTAGTCCGGATACTCATCCAGCAGGCGGAGCTGCGCGGCGAAGGTCCGGCTGGTCTTGCGGTAGGTCTCCGCCATGGGCCAGAGCCAGGCCAGATCCAGGTGCGCGTTGCCGATGGCGTAGAATTTCGGCATGGTTGAACCGTTCTTTGCCTCCAGCGCGCCTTTCAGGATCTCTCTCGCCTCGCGGTAGGACGCGATCCTTCCCTCCAGGGGCTGCTCAAAATCGATGGCAAGCGTTGCGTCTTCCAGCGCTTTCGCGATCTTGTCCGCCCTCAGGCTCTCGGGATCGATCTGATCGCCCAGCTGCTGCAGGGTATCCAGGTCCATATAGAGCTGATAGGCGTCCTCATTCCAGATTCCGTAAGTAATCCCCTCAAAGACGCGGCGCTCCCCTTCTTTTTTCGGATCCTGATAGCTGCCGGGAAGAACCGGACCGGTGGCGCATCCGCCCAGCGGACTCTGGGGGAAGAAATGGCCGGCGTAGGCTTCCAGCAGAATATCATAGCTGCGTCCCGCTTCCCCGCATCCGGTCAGAAAATTATCCACAAGGAAATGATGGGGCTCTTTTACCCAGCCGGCCCGGTAGGTGCCGAAGGATCTGCCGTCCACGAACACGGTGGCCTCCCCGCCGGTTTTCAGGTCGATCACGATCCTCTTTCCCTGCGCTTCCTCCGGAAGGGTAATCTTCCCGCGCAGCCAGCAGTATTCCCAGGTACGGCCCCATTTTGTCCCGCTCTTCATCGGAGCGAAGGGCCCCTTCAGGGCTTCGTCGGGAGAGAGCTGTTCCATCGTCAGATAGCCTTCCGTCTCCATCTCTCCCAGCGGAAGATAAAGATCATTCTTCAGAGTCAGAATCCAGTGGTCAAGGCGCCGCTGCCACTCCGAATGCATGTATTTCATGTTTGTGCTGCTCCTTTCTTTTTTCCGCACGGCTCATTTTTCCTTTCCGGACCGCCGTCCTGTTCTGCTGCACTTTCACGCCCCCTGCACCCGCCCGTTCTCAGGACAGCTGTGAAATACAGCATTTTCGTTTTCCTGCATGCTGCACAGAATTCCGCGCAAAAATCGTATCGTAATTATAGCATGTAAGATTCTGCGGGGCAACGCAAGACTGTCTCCGAAAGCGGCCCCGGGACGCGGTCTTTGCCATCCCTGTTCACGGCCCTCAGCACCGGAAACTCTGAACGGGAATCCTTGAAGAATTGCATAAAAAATGCTATGTTAGCCTCAGATTATTGTTCTTCATCCGCCCGTGCAGGGAGCAGATCCGCTTCCCTGCCTGAGCATCATCGCGAGATCGTTTTCATCCGCCCGGGCAGGACGGATCATTACAGAAAGGAGGATTCTTCGTGACAGTAAATGAGAAAAGGGCCTGGTGGAAAGAAGCCGTCATCTATCAGATCTATCCGCGCAGCTTCGCTGACAGCAACGGGGACGGAATCGGCGACCTGAACGGAATCACCGCCCATCTTCCGTACCTTAAAAAGCTGGGGATCGATGTGATCTGGCTCTCCCCCGTCTACCGTTCCCCCAACGATGACAACGGATACGATATCTCCGACTACAGGGATATCATGACGGAATTCGGGACCATGGAGGACTTCGACCGCATGCTGGAGACGGCGCACAGCCTCGGGCTGAAGATCGTCATGGACCTGGTCGTCAATCACACCTCCGATGAACATCCCTGGTTCGTGGAAAGCCGCAGCAGCCTTGACAATCCGAAAAGGGACTATTATATCTGGAAGGATCCCGTAGACGGACACGCGCCGAATAACTGGGCTTCCTGCTTCAGCGGATCCGCCTGGCAGCTGGATGAAAAGACAGGGATGTACTATCTGCACCTGTTCTCCACCAAGCAGCCTGACCTGAACTGGGAAAATCCGAAGGTCCGAAGCGAAGTATTCGATATGATGAACTGGTGGTGCGAGAAAGGCATCGACGGATTCCGGATGGATGTAATCAGCATGATATCCAAGGTGCAGACCTATCCGGACGGCGAGGTCTCGGACGGGCTTTTCGGCAATCCCATGCCCTATGTCTGCAATGGTCCCAGAGTGCATGAGTTCCTCCGGGAGATGAACCGTGAAGTGCTTTCAAAATATGACCTTCTGACGGTCGGCGAAGCAGCCGGCGTCACGGTGGAAGAGGCGAAGAAATACGCGAACGCGGAGCAGACCGAGCTGAACATGGTTTTCCAGTTCGAGCATACTGACGCGACCCCCGGCGTTCAGACCCTCTACGGAAAATGGACCGACGCAAAACCCAAGCTTCCCCCGCTCCGCCGGATTCTGAACAAATGGCAGCTTGAGCTGGAGGGAAAAGCCTGGAACAGCCTCTACTGGGACAATCACGACCAGCCCAGGGCCGTTTCCCGCTTCGGCAATGACGCGCCCGCCTTCCGGGAGCTGTCGGCAAAGATGATTGCGACCTGCCTTCATATGATGAAGGGCACCCCTTACATCTACCAGGGCGAAGAGCTGGGCATGACAAATGTCCACTGGGAGTCCATCGGGGAATGCAGGGATATCGAGTCGATCAACGCCTTCCGCCAGTATGTCACGGACAACCATCTCATGAGCGCGGATGAGATGATGCGCTGCATCGATAATCTGGGCCGGGACAACGCCCGCACGCCGATGCAGTGGGACGGCAGCAGAAACGCCGGCTTCAGCAGCGGTGAGCCCTGGATCAAGGTTAACCCGAATTATACTCAGATCAATGCCGAAAAATGCCTGGCAGACCCGGATTCGGTCTTCTGGTATTACCACAGGCTCATCAGCCTGCGCCATGAGAATCCGGTCATTGTATACGGTATCTTCCGTCCGCTGCTTGAGGACAGCGAATGCATCTACGCCTACGAGCGCCTCATGGACGACAAGGTTATAACCGTTGCCTGCAACTGGACGCAGGATGAGCAGGATTGCAGCCTGTTCGATGACCTTTGCGGCGAGGAACTGATTTCCAACTACGCGGAGCATAAAAAGGGAAAACTCCAGCCATACGAGGCCAGAGTCATCCTGCATTAAGCGGTCTGTTCAATTGAATTAAATTCCTCATAAGAAACCACCCGGTCCGGGGACAGCATATCACCGGACCGGGTGGTTTTTCTATTTCACAGACTTTGAAGCGCAGAATCCCGTGGCTTCCGTCAAAAGATGCGCAAAAAACAGATTCACGCTGCCGCGGGCCAGACCCGCGGGGAAGTCGGAAACCGCCGCCCGGCTTACAGTCCGGTCCGGACCACCACTTTCATATATTTCCCCGGATTCCTGTCGATGTCCCGGATCACTTCCGGCGCTTCCTCCAGAGTAACTTCCTTCGTCAGAATCTTTCCGATGTCGATTCTTCCGCTGCAGATCAGGTCAATGGCTTCCTCAAATTCTCCCGCGCTGGTGCGGGCGCCGCGGATGTCGACTTCTTTCCGGGTGATGGTTCCGGTCGGAAGAAGGGTGTCTTTCGCCGGCCAGCCGGTCAGCGTGATTCTTCCGGCGTGACTGACCAGATCCAGAGTCATCTGAATTGCGGGGTTCGCGCCGCTGCATTCCATAACCTGCTGGGCCATCTCCCCTCCGGTAATGTCCGCCACCGCCTTAACAGGATCCTCCATTCCTGAATTTACGATATACTCAACACCCAGAGCCTTCGCAAAGTCCAGTCTCTCCTGCACCAGGTCCAGAAGAATCGCATGTGCCCCGTAGGCCTCAGCCACAAGCGCGGCCAGCAGGCCGATCGGGCCGGCGCCGATTACGACACAGTATTCCCCTGCCTTGAGGCCGCCTCTGTGAATGCCGTGCAGCGAAATGGTAAGCGGTTCCGCCATGGCTGCCAGGGTCCAGTCCATATCCGCCGGTTTTCTCACCAACATATCCGCGGGATGACAGAAATACTCCGCCATTCCGCCGTCCACATGAACGCCCAGAACATGCAGGTCCGTGCAGCAGTTCGTTCTTCCGATTCTGCACGGATAGCAGTGTCCGCAGTAAAGATAGGGATCAATGATCACTTCATCTCCGGCTTTCAGGCCCTTCGGGTTATCCTCCGGAATGGACTCGATCACGCCTGCCAGTTCATGTCCGATGATTCTCGGATAGGTTACCAGCTGGTTTTTTCCGCGGAAAGCACCGATATCGCTTCCGCAGATTCCCGCCGTCTTAATCCGGATCAGGGCCTGTCCCTCTCCCGGAACCGGCTTTTCTTTCTCAATGCAGTCAATAACTCCCGGCTGTGCAAGTCTGATGGCTTTCATCTGTCTCTCCTTCCTGTCAATATATGTGAGGGTCAAAATCCCCTTTGACCCTCACAAAAAATGTCCTGTATGCTAATCTGCTCTGACCAGACTGACCCTTACGAAAACAGGTCAAAAAGCGGCGCTCTGCCTGCCTGCGCGCCTACCCGGAGCAGGGTCAGGAATCCGGTTTCCGATTCCGATTCGGTTTCAGTCTCCGCCTCGGTTCCGGCTTCCGTATCCGCTTCTGTCTCGTCCTCTGTCAGATCCTCTTCCTTCATCAGTCCGGCAAGTACCGCCTCAGTCGCTTCTGTTCCGGCTTCGGACGCGATTCCCACCGCATTGCCTGCCTCCGTCTCCGCTTCCTCTGAGAGGCCTGCGCGGATTCCCGCCAGAGCCGCATTTCCTGCTTCCGTCGCTGCCTGTTCAGCCTGTCCGGCTTCCGGAGCTGTCTCAGCAACAGTTTCCGTTTCCGCTTCGGTCGCGGCTTCTGCTTCGGTCGCGGCTTCTGCTTCGGTCACGGCTTCTTCGGCAGCTGCTTCCGCCTCGGTCGCGGCTTCTTCGACAGCTGCCTCTGCTTCCGTTGCTGCTTCT
>ODAI013977193.1_pt1 | contig 17459 bp, 16 predicted proteins | sample 1539321 | NCBI WGS metagenome assembly ODAI01 (sample SAMN02144231, study PRJEB22623) | gut metagenome | biome: sheep rumen | host: Ovis aries | place: New Zealand | reverse complement strand
GAGCAAATGTGGTGGGATGTGGTGGGCATAATGGATGCGTTTGACGATGCAAAAATACAAAAATTTCTTTGTCTAAAAAAATATTTTTGCAGTGTGGGGAAATATTCGTACTTTTGCAGCCAGAAAATACATAAAAAGATGGATATGGAAACGATGGATCCGAAGCCCGTCGGACGGCCGCGCGCGACCACCAAGAAGCCCCGGCCCGCAACCGAAGACCTCCCCAAGACACCGGAAAGCGAACTGATGTCGGTGGAGGAGTTTTTTGGCATACTACGACAGAGAGTGAATGACTACTATGACAGTCTACAAAGTTAGATTGCGACACTCCGCCATACGCGATTTAGACGAACTCGAGGAGTACTTGAAGTCTGTCATGTCGCAGATTGGCGCCAACCGATATATCGACAACATGATTGCCGAGGTGCAATCGTTGTCGTTGTTGGCGGGTCTCTACCGCGTGAGCCCGATGGCTGACATCCGCCAGTACCATCCACGGGCACGCCGCATGGTGAGCCACAACAAACGGTGGGTCTACATCTTCCACATGGAGGACGACATGGTCATCGTCGACCGCATCAGACCCTCGAAAACCATCGCCAAATAATTCAACATTATAGGATGTTCGGCCTTACGTACTAGGGCAACTCTACCCGCATCACGCACTCGCCGCAGTCGAACTGGAGACGGAAGAGACGCTCCTGGTTGCGGAGGAGGAGGGTATCGGTGGGGGCAATCTGGTGGGGGTTGGGTCCGCAGTCGCGGAGGCAGCAGCCTAGCTCGTGACGGAGGCAGTATTTAGTGGTCATAAGGGCTTTGCCGGCATAATCGCCCGTCTGTTCCAAGCCATGCTCGATTTCGATGGCTCCGTGGCGGCGATAGAAGGCCTCCGCGCGCTGGTTGATGACGTTGGAGCGATAGTCCAAATGGCTGGCAACAGAAGGAATACCGGGAGATGTTTCACGTGGAACATCCTGCGGACGGAAATGTTTAATGCGGTATTCCTTAAGCAATTCCACCGCGCGGCGACGGAGCTCGTTGAGGGTGCCAGCGGTGATAAAATAGCGCCCCTCGGTGGTGTCGGTGACCTCGGTAGCCACGAAGGGACTGTCGCCAAGTTTGGAGAGCTGCTTGACGATGGTGTTGGACGACTTGATGGGGCGATCCGAGGGCAGGTGCTCGGCGGCCATGTGCTGGACAACGGTGACACCATCCTCGTCCGTGAGGTCGAGACTGAAGCCGCGACGCGTGACGCAGAAGAGCATCCGGACGCCAATCTTACGTTCAGCAGTACGGCCAGCAAGCATCTTCTCGAAAGCCTGGTCCTGATTGCGCCATAGCTGGGTGCCAATCTTGATGCGAGGCATTTGGTTGGGGGTGATGACATTGCCCTCCACGCCGTTGACCAGGAAGCCCTGCAGGCGGTTGCGCTCGTCGAAGAAACAGAGGCCGTCGCCATTGACGAAGGTTTCCTTGCTGTCTACCGTCAAAGTAAACCGACCGACCGTTGACACCACTCCGACAGGCTTGCCGATGGACTTTTGGGTGGCAAAGGAGGCCATGGGCTGACGCTCGCGGAGGAAGTAGTCGGTATAGCCGCGGTTGAAGGTGCGCTCCGGGTCGGGGGTGAAAAAGACAGTGGTGGCGCCGGAGGAGGCTCGCTCGTGTCCATCCATCATACTATCAAGTAGTTGACGATAGTATGCAGTGATATTCTTCACATAGGAGAGGTCCTTCAGGCGCCCTTCAATCTTAAACGACGAAATGCCTGCATCTATCATAGACCCAATATGTTGACTGGCATTGAAATCTTTGAGCGAAAGGAGGTGACGGTTCTTCATAATGGTGCGCCCCTCTTCGGTCAGCAGGTCGTAGGTGGAGCGGCAAGGCTGCGAACAGGCACCTCGGTTGCCACTGCGCTGGTTAAGGTACTGACTCATATAGCATTGGCCACTGTAGCTGACGCAGAGAGCGCCGTGGACAAAGGCTTCGAGGTCGACCGAGGTAGTCTCACGTATGGCTCGCATCTGCTCCAGGGAGGTCTCTCGAGCCAGGATAACACGCTTGAACCCTACTGATTCCATGAACTTTACACGCTCAACAGAGGCGTTGTGGCACTGGGTGCTAGCATGGAGCTCGATGGGTGGAAGGTCACACTCCAAAAGTCCTAAGTCCTGGATAATCAACGCATCAACGCCAATATTGTAGAGCTCACGTATCATCTCAACAGCAGGCTCCAGCTCATCGTCGAAGAGGAGCGTGTTCACGGTCGCAAATACCTTGGAACCATACAGATGCGCATAGCTGACCAAAGCCTCTATATCCTGGATGGTATTGGTGGCGGCAGCACGAGCGCCGAAGGCAGGCGCACCAATGTAGAGAGCATCGGCACCATGGTTCACGGCCTCGCGGCCAAACTCCAGGTTCTTGGCAGGGGAAAGCAATTCCAGTTTCATGCAATAATCAACGCAGCGACGCGTTATTTATTGTATGTTTAAACAAAGCAAAATCATATATGGAGGGCTAAAAGCGTTGGCCCGCGAGCTGACCAAGCCGGAATGGGCTGGGGCTCGGTACACCATCTTGCTGGACGAAAACACATTCCAACACTGCCTGCCGCAGGTTATCTCGCAGGTGGAAGCGCTACAGGAGGCGGAATTCATCGAGTTGCCGGCGGGCGAAGAATGCAAGAGCCTTGAGGTGGCGGCACAAGTGTGGCAGACGCTGCTCGACGGCGGCGCCGACCGGCAGCATGTGCTGGTGAACCTCGGCGGCGGATCAGTGTGCGACCTCGGCGGTTTCGTGGCCGCAGGCTATAAGCGCGGCCTGCGCCACATCAACATCCCAACCACCTTGCTATCAATGACTGACGCCGCCATCGGCGGCAAAACAGCCATTGATTTCGGCGGCGTGAAAAACAGCATCGGATTTTTCCATCCAGCAGAGCTAACTGTCATAGACCATGCGTTTTGCAACACCTTACCCACCGTGGAGATAGCCAATGGGCTGATGGAGATGGTGAAGACCGCAGCCGTCACAGACAATACTCTATTTGAGCAACTTACAAGTGCCACCACGCTGACCAAGCAGCATATTGTAGAGGTGGCGAGAATGAAAAACCGAATCGTGAAATCCGACCCCTACGACCATGGAATCAGGAAGATACTGAACTTTGGACACACCTTTGGGCACGCCATCGAGATGCACTCGCACCTGCCACATGGCATCAGCGTGGGTGTCGGGATGCTGGCTGCGATGTACCTCTCGACGAAAAAGCTAGGGCTGGCCGAGGAAATCTATCTATCATATTCCAAGTGGATTAGTGCGAAAGTAAAACATCCCAAATACACTCTGAAAGACATCGAAAAGATGCTTCCCTTGATGCATCAAGACAAAAAGGCAAAAGAGGGGGCAGTGCGATGTGTGCTTCTGCAGGAAATCGGTGCCGCTGCTATCGACATTGAAGTGTCAGACCACGAACTTCGCGACGCATTTCTACACATTTAAATCACATAGAACAAGCGATTTACCCCCGCTGTTTCACGTGAAACAGCGGGGGTGTTTTTCTCATGCACTAACGGGCAAAGGCAATGAGGAGGACAGAAATATCAGCTGGGGAGACGCCACTGATACGGGAGGCTTGGCCGATGGTGGCGGGATGATGCTTGGAGAGTTTCTCACGTGCCTCGTAGGAGAGGGCGTCGAGAAGGAAATAATCGTAGTCGGTCGGCAAGGGAATGTCCTCGAACTTGAGGATACGGTTGGCCCCTTCCTGCTCCTTTTCGATATAGCGTTGATACTTGATGGCGGTCTCTACATCCTGCACCACTTCGGCAGGGAGGGAGGAGACGGCGGCGGAGACCTCGGGGGCAAGCTGAGCGAGGTCGCGGAGCGAAAGCTCAGGACGCAACAGAAGGCTGGAGAGACGCACCTTTTGATTAAGGAGTGCCGAGCCGTGCTCCTGTAGCCAGACATTGACATCGGAGGGCACCACGGGCGTTGCCTCGACGAGCCTGCGCAGCTCACGGGCCTCCCCTACCCTCTTCTCCACACGGCGCATGCGGGCATCATCGGCCAGCCCGATGGCATGGCCAAGCGGAGTGAGGCGCTGGTCGGCATTGTCCTGCCGGAGGAGGATGCGGTATTCGGCACGCGAGGTGAACATACGGTAGGGCTCGTCGACACCCTTGGTGACAAGGTCGTCAATCAGCACACCGATATACGCCTGCGAACGCGAGAGGACAAAAGGCGCCCTGCCCTGGAGCTTCAGCGCGGCATTGATGCCAGCTATAAGGCCCTGGCAGGCGGCCTCTTCGTAGCCGGTGGTGCCATTGACCTGGCCGGCAAAGTAGAGACATTCAACGCGCTTGGTCTCAAGGGTGTAGGAGAGCTGGGTGGGCGGGAAATAGTCGTACTCGATAGCATAGCCGGGCTTAAAGATACGGGCTTCGGCGAAGCCGTCGATAGAGCGCAGGGCTTCGAGCTGCACATCGAGGGGAAGCGACGAAGAAAAGCCATTGATATAGTAGGACTGCGAGTGCCACCCTTCGGGCTCGACGAAAAGCTGATGGTGGTCCTTGTCGGCAAAGCGGTCGATCTTATCCTCGATGGAGGGGCAATAGCGCGGCCCACGGCCCTGAATGCGGCCGGTGAACATGGGAGAGCGCTCGAAACCGGTGCGGAGAATGTCGTGGGTACGGAGGTTGGTATTGGCAATATAGCAGGGGCGCTGCTCGGTAAGTGGCTTGGTGTCAGCGAACGAGAACTTAGCAGGATGCTCGTCGCCAGGTTGGATTTGCAGGCGGTCGAAGTCAATGGTGCGGCCGTCGACGCGTACCGGCGTGCCGGTCTTGAGGCGCTGCACCTCGAATCCGAGGCTGCGCAGCTGGTCGGAAAGCCCGGTGGCCGGGGCCTCCCCTACCCTACCCCCTTGCCAAGAATCGGTGCCGATATAGATGGTGCCGTTGAGGAAGGTGCCACTGGTGAGCACCACGGCGCGGCAGGGGATGGTGTGCCCCATGCGGGTGCGCACGCCGCAGACGGCATTACCGTCGAGCTCGAGGGCCACGACCTCGTCCTGCCAAAGGGAAAGTCCCGGGATATTCTCCAGCACCTGGCGCCAATTCAGCGAGAAGAGCATGCGGTCGCACTGGGCGCGGGGGCTCCACATGGCAGGGCCTTTGGAGAGGTTGAGCATGCGGAACTGGATGGCCGAGCGGTCGGTGACGATGCCGCTCCAGCCGCCGAGGGCGTCGACTTCGCGCACAATCTGCCCCTTGGCCACGCCACCCATGGCGGGGTTGCAGGACATTTGGCAGATGGTGTCGAGCATTTGGGTGACGAGCAGCACACGACACCCCAGCTTGGCAGCTGCAGCCGCAGCCTCGGCACCGGCATGACCACCGCCCACAACCACTATATCGAAAGACTCAAACTGCATAGACCATGGTAGTTACGCTGTGCGTTCCACGTGAAACATCTGCTCCCAAAGGGCCAAAGCGTCGGCCTCCTGACGGCGCATCTCGGCGGCTTCGTCGGGCGACTTGTCGCCTTGCCCGAGGAGGTGGAGCACACCGTGGATGAGGACACGGTGGAGTTCCTGCTCGAAGGGAACGCCAAACGAGAGGGCGTTCTCCCCTACCCTATCGATGCTGATGAGGATGTCGCCCGAGATGAGATCGGCGGCGACATAGTCGAAGGTGATGATGTCGGTGTAGGTGTCGTGGTCAAGGAACTGACGGTTGACCTCAAGGATATGGTCATCGTCGCAGAAGAGGTAGGAGATGTTGCCAACCTGCTTGCCACGCCGACGGACCACCTCGGCGACCCACTGACGCACCTGCTGGGGCATCGGGAGCTCGAAATCTATATTTTGACTGGCAAAGCGGATAGACATGACAACTGATACAATATACTGATTTACAATATAATATGGCGACTTTTATGGGATTTATTCCTCAAAATGGCTGGCGTATTCGGAGCGGGGGAGGACAGCAGTGCTCCGCGAGCGACGGAAAACGAGGAATGCCTCATGCGGCGACGGGGTGGAAGTGGCCCTCGAGGACGGCAATGCGCTGGAGGGCGTCGGCGGGGTCGATACCGTTGACATCGAATTCCATCCTGACCACCCTACCCCCGTCGGAGAAGGTCATGCGGTCGGAGAGCTGGCGCATGACGAAGATGCCCTCGCCGCGGGTGGCGTCGCCGGAGGGGAGGTCGCCGAACTGACCGTGGTCGAACCCGGCCCCCTGGTCGGCCACCTCGACGAAGAGGCCGCCGCGGCAGGTGCCGAAGGTGAGGGTGACAGTCTTGGCGGCGTCGGACCGGTTGCCGTGGAGGATGGCGTTCTCGGCGGCCTGGAGGGTGGCCACCTGGAGGGTGGAGTAGTAGCTGCCGACGTTGCAGAGGCGGCAGAAGTGAAAGAGGCGCTCCTCGACTTGGGTCAAATTGGCGGTATCAGACTGTATTACAAACGATTCGGTCATAATCTCGGGGGTATAAAAGTGCTACAAATATACAAAAAAGTTGGCATCGGGAGGAAAAAATGTCAAAATTGGTGCTATAATGCTGACTGTCAGTAGGGTAGGGGAGAGGCCAAAAAGTGCATCAAAAACCGAAATTTTCTCGAAAAAAAGGGCAAAATAGGCAAAACACGAGTGGCTGACAATCAGGCAATTGCAGGCATCCTCTTCTTCCCCTCTTCTTATCAACATAATACCTGGTAGGGGAGGGGGAAAAAAATTTTTTGCCATGTCGGGAAAAGTTTGTAATTTTGCATCCGATTTCAGAAGGAAATCACGAAGCGTTATACTTCGTACTTGCGAATGGGAACCTAGGAAACTTCCATTTTGTAATGCAAGTGAGTATAATGGTTTACGTATTATGCGTGGGCTGTTATGGCTACATCTACATTACAAGGTTATTCCTAGGACCTCCATTCGAAAGACGTGGTATACGGTGCCACGCTTCTTTATTATGATTTATCCTCGCGGTACGGACAGGTATAGAACAAAATTGCTAACAAAATAAAATAGAAAAAATGAATAAGAAAACCATTCTACTGCTATTAGCTGCTACGCTTTCTTGCTTGGTAACAGCCCAAAACAATTATGACATTGCCATGAAATATTATTATGGATCAAGTGGCTACAGTCAAAGTTATGAGAGAGCATTACAATACCTTATAGAAGAGTGTAATAAGCAGAATCCTGACGACAGGGCGCTTATAAAATTATGTGGTATGTATTTAATGGGGGAAGGGACGAGCGTTAATTTGGATGGGGCCGAACGTCTTGCGAACAAACTAAAGTTAATCGCACGTGACATGGCTACCGCAAGCATAGCAGATGACTACCTTGAGGAGATTTCCAAAAAGAAAGGTTCAACTACTATTACAAAACTAGGGGCTACTATTGAGAAAATATGGCTTGAGCATAATGTTTCAAAAAATGGAGAAAAAGGCATGATGATACATTCTCGTTTCAGTGTGAATGGACTAAAAGGGACAAATATTCAAGTGATAGCATTTTTTCGTGATTCTGAAAGAAATCCCCTAAAGGGAGGAATCATCCCAGAATATACAATGTTTGATGGCCCATGTGTGAAAGGGGAGGCAAATGCCATCTACGAAAATTCTCTCTGGGAAGACTACAAGCTTTTCATTCCATATAAGGCACTACCATTTGCTTCAGGGAAAAACACTTATTATGTTCGAATTTATATAAGAAACAAACAGACTGGAGTATGGCTCAATGGGAATTCTCCGGATGCTTCGTTTGTTGGAACGGGGTATAAAAATAATGCAGGAGGCGTTGGTAACAATCAGCAATCTATCGCCTATATGGACATCCACTCCAAGTATAGCCAGTACAAAAAATTTGGAGGGGACAGAGTAGTACGGTCAGAAAAGGACACAGACGGTAAGGACTATGTATTCTACTACGCCAACGGGTGGGTTGAACGAATAGGGTATGACGAGTGCTCCAACTGCCATGGAAGACCAACATGTGATTATTGTGGTGGGAAGGGGTACACGGAAATGTGGATTATCTCGAATGCAGTCCGAACAACGTGCATCCCATGTAAGGGTAGTGGAGGATGTTATTTTTGCAACGGAGAAGGCGTCTCTCGCTTTATCGACGCGAGGAACGAAAGAACAAGACTTGGTTATGTAAAACTGCCCTATACTGGCGGTACACTAGTTTCTCTTGATGACAACAAGAATACCGGTGGTTCATATAACACAGGTAACTACAACCCCAACCTATCCTCTGGAAATTATACCCCCAGCGGATCCAACAAAATCCGGTGCCATTCGTGCGGGGGGTCTGGACGATGCGGATTCTGTGGTGGACGAGGAGAGAAAAGAAACTCATATAGCGGGAATTTGAACGACTGCGATATGTGCAGAGGAGGTGGAGTATGCAGCCTCTGCCGAGGAAAAGGCGTGAACTAATGCAACACAATTAAAAATCTATCCTGCAGCACCTTGTCCACCTCTACATGCGGATAGCCAGGGGCTTCGCCTCTGGCTATTTTTATACCTTGATTGGACATATTTATTACATCCGTCACTCCGCAAACAGGTCAGTATACTGCTTGAACTGGAAGAGGCGGTTGCGGCTTTGGCCTGTGGTCTCGGCGAGGTAGCCGTCGGTGCAGAGTTGCTTGACGATGTCGTTGGCTGCTTTATATGACAGGTCGCATACATGCATTGCATCCTCATGGTTGTGAATGGGTCGCGGAGCAACCTATGCAACAGGAGTACTGTGCTGGTGCTTCTACGGCCATAGCGTGCCCGTATGTCGTTCTCTGCCTTTTATTTTACTTTAAATGATTATCCGCATTTTCCACAAAGAAGCCTCGGAGAGGCTAAATCTTAATAACCCCGGACAAACAGAGTGCAGTCTGGGGCTCTGTAAATCAAATCCGTCCTTGCGTCTCGAAGAGATGCGATTTCAAATTTGGGCCGTTTGTGGATAATCATTTTACTTTATGAGAAAAAAGTAAAATAAGAATACGCGTTATTTTACTTTCGTGGCTAAAAGTAAAATAAAGAGGGGCGTTATTTTACTTTTGTGAAGTGTTCTATCGGTAGAAGTAGTCGTTGACCTTTTGGCGGTAGTTGAGCACATACCGCCAGCGCAAAGTATTAGTGTGGCTGATTGTTCAGTCCTCGCGAAATTCGCTATAATAAAGAGCCACCTGTTCTTTCAGAGTGGGCAGGTCTTCGTTGACTACCTTCCACACCTGCTTTGCACTGACTTGATAGTAGCCGTGAACCAGCACATGGCGCATGGCTATGATGTCGCGCCAGATGGTTTGGGGATGCGCCTCACGGAATTCTGCCGTAAGCATATATGATGCCTCGCCGACAATCTCGATGCATTTCACCACGGCGAAATAGGTCAGTTCATCCTGCCGGAGTTCATCCAAGGACATTCCGGCCGAAAACCGTTCTGCACGCTCAATGGTCGCAAGAATGTGCTCGACCGCCCTTTGTCTTTAATTCGCTCTCTCATAGACTAAAATCCTGTTTTTATTGGCAGACTCTGCCGCGAACGGAAGGAGGCAGTCCTCTTCCACCAAGTCCACTTGCCTGCCAAGAAGGTCGGAGAGGGTGTTCATAATATGGGCATGCGTGAGCAGGGAGACACCATCCGGACTGTAGCGCACCATGATGTCGATATCGCTGTCGGGACGCTCCTCTCCACGTGAAAAGGAGCCGTAGACCCACGCCTTGTCTATGGGCAGCGTGGCGAAATAGTCACGGATTGTTTTAGTGTAAGCTACCGGCATATTGCAATGTTTACATGGTGTAACGCAAATGTGCTGAAATTATTGTTCTACCGGTAGAAGTAGTCGTTGACCTTTTGGCGGTAGTAGGGGGAGAGGGTGGGGGGGAGGGAGCGGAGGGGGTCGGAGGTGGGGGCGAGCTGGCGGTTGTAGCGTTCGAGCTCGGCGGGGGAGGGCTGGCTGTAGAGGTCGCCGGCCTCGCGGCTTTCGCGGCGCTCCTCGCGTTCGCGCTGCATCTCGGCGCGCTCGTGCTCGAGCAGGCGCGTCATGATCTGCTGCTGGCGCTGGAGGGTCTGCTGGGTGATGGTGCGGTTGACGAGGTCGGCCTCGGTCTGCTCCATCTGGCGCATCATCTGGTCGATCTCGCGTGCCAGCTTGGGGTCGCCGCCGGCGGCGGACTTCATCTCCTGGCCGTACTGCTGCATCATGCGGCGTATCATCTCCTGCTGGGCGGCCATGCGGGCGAATTCCTCGCTCATCGACTGCTGGCGCCCTATCTCGTGGCGGCCGCCGGGCTGCTTGCCCTGCTTGTCGAGCTGCTTCTTGAGGGCCTCCATCTGGCGGTTGAGTTCGTCCTGCATCTGCTTCATCGACTTGGGCGAGGGTTTTCCGCCGCCGGGTTTGCTGCACTGCTGGCCGCTCTTGCTCTTGCACTGGCCGCTCTGCTTGCGCTGGCTGTTCTGGCGCATTTGGTTCTGCATTTGGTCGAGGCTCTCGGCGAGGACGAGGGCGAGGTTGTTGAGCGAGGTCATGCCGTACTGCATCGAGCGTGCGGCGGAGGTGTTTTTGTAGGTGCCGTAGAAGGACTGGTTCATGTCGAGCAGGCCGGAGAGCGAACGGCTGACGTTGGCGTTGACCTCGCCGACCTCCTTGGTGATGGCGGAGGCCACCTGGAGCTGGCGGCGGGCCATGGCGCGGAGCGAGTCCTCGACGTTGCGGAAGTCGTCGCGGATGCGGTTCTGACGGGCGATGATGGTCTGATAGCGGGGGTCCTGGATGTAGATGCCGCCGAGGTCGGCGATGAGCTCTTCCTGGTTGAAGGAGAGGCGGACGAGGTTCTTCAGCAGCTGGCGCACCTGCTCGGCGTCCTCGGCCAGGTCTTGCTGCTCGGCATCGAGCTGCGCCTCGGCGAGGGCTTCGGAGAGGCGTTCCAGGTCGTCGGCGGCCTGACGCTGCTGCTCGGCAGCATCTTTGAATTTTGAATTTTGAATTTTGAATTGGGCATCGCGCTGGTGCTGCTCCACCTGTTGCTCCAATTCGGTGGGCACCTTGAAGTCGGTGGAGGGGTCGAGGTCTTTGTAGTCCTGGCGTATCTGCTCGATGTCCTGTTTCAGCTGCTGGAACTGCTCGCCCAGTTTCTGCTGCTTTTGTTGCAGGGCCTCGTTGTCTTTTCCTTTAGACTGCTCCGTTTCACGTGAAACATTGCGCTGCTCCTCGGCCAGGCGGTCCAGCTTCTGGATGGTCTGCTCCACCTTCTTTTCCACCTCGAGGCGGCCCATGAGCTCGAGGTTTTGGTCGAGCTGCTTCTCCAACTCTTCGTTGCTGAGCTTGAGGTTTTCGAGCTCCTGCTGCACCTTCTTCTTGTCGAGCTGCTGCATCATGCGCTCGATTTCGGCCATGGTCTGCTTCATCTTCTCGTCCATCACCTCGTTCATCAGGCGGTCCAGTTCGCGCTGCTTCTCCATGAGTTGCTCGCTCTGTTCGCGGTACTTCTGCTCTAGGCGGTTGTTTTCCTGTATCTGCTGCTGCATCTGCTGCATCATCTGGCGCACCTGGCGCTGCTTCTCGGCTATCTGCTGGAGGTCCTTTTTATCCTGCCAGCCGAGCTCCTTCTTGTCGACCAGGCGGCGCATCATGTCGTTGATTTCCTGCTGCAGCTTCTGCAGCTCGGACATCTGCACCTCGGCGCTCTGGCGCACCTCTTGGCTGGAGCGGTCGAGGAGTTGGTCGAGCTCGTCGGCGGTGGGTATCTTGATTTCGAACACCTGGGAGGTGGCCTTCTTGGGGCCGTGGATGGCGTCGTTGTCGTAGACCTCGAACCAGTAGGATAGTTCGTCGCCGGGGGCGAGGACGAGCTCGGCGGTGTTGAAGGAGAAGTAGAACTCCTGCGAGGCACCCTCGCCGAGGGCCATTTCGGCCTCGCTGACGGCCTCCGGGGCACCGGAGGCGGGATTGGCCACCTTGTGGGCAAAAACGAGCCTGGAGAAGCCGTAATCGTCCTTGATGCGGCCGCGGAAGAGGCGGCGGTCGGGATGGAGGCTGTCCACCATCTCCTCGGCCACTATCATCGGCACCGCGTCGGCAATGGCGGAGAGGGTGTAGCGGAGGGTGTCGGAGGAATTTTGAATGTTGAATGTTGAATGTTGAGTGGAGGTGGCGTTGAAGCTGTAGTCCATGGTCTGCATCACGCGGCGGCTCAACTCTACGCGCCCTCCTGCGTCGGGCGCCACTCTAAATTCAGAATTCAGAATTCTAAATTCCAAAGTGTCGGCATCCTGGGTTTGGAAGAGCCAGCGGACGGTGGTGCCTTCGGGCACGGAGGCGTCGCCGAGGTTCTCGAGGGCTTCGGCCGGGCGGCCGGTGTAGGCGGGGTAGGAGAGGAGCATGCGGAAGGAGACCACGGCGGGGTTGGGCAGCACCTCGAGACGGTAGTGGGGCGAGGTGACGCCACCGCCCTCGAGGGTGAAGGGCTGCGAGCGGCGCAACTGCTTGAAAGTGTAAGTGAACGAGCCCGAAGAGGCCTGCATGCGGTAGCGGCGGCCGTCGATGTTGAGGTGCACCTCGGCGGGGCGTGCGTCGCCCTCGGTGACGACCTCGAGGGTGAAGTCGTCGCCCTGCATGGCCGTAAGGCGCTCGTTGCGAAGCACGAAGCGGAAGGGGGCCGGGCGCTCGTAGACGGTGCCATAGTTGGCGATGCGGCGCGAGGGCTCGGTGACCATCGAGGGGGCGGCCAGCAGCAGCACCGCAAGCACCACCAGTGGCGGAAGGGCATACTTCAGATACTTCCTATTGCCCTTTAAATCAACAGCATTGAGGAAGGGGACGGGGCGCAGCTGGGCGGTCTTCTGCTCGATGGCAGCGGCAAGCAATTCTGAATTCTGAATTCTGAATTCTGAATTTTGAGTTATCTTCTCCTGCAACTGCAGGAGGTTGAGGAGCTTGTCGGAAACTTCGGGGAAGTGTTTGCCTATGATTTGGGCGGCATCCTCGCGGGAGATGCGCTGGCCGAGGCCGTGCATCTTGAGCAGCGGACGCACTATGAACCAGCCTGTTACGCCCGCCACCGCAGCCAGTCCGCCCCAGAAGAGGAGGGCTCGCCCGAGGGTGGAGAGCCAGCCGAAATGCTCCAGCAACACAGCCGCCAGGAAGAGTGCCCCGACGATGCCGACGGCATACAGCGCACCTTTCAGCAAGAGGTTCTTGTAGTACTTGCGGATGAAGGCGTCGAGCGCTTGCAATATGTCGGTGTGCTGCGGCATAATCTGTGGCGAAATCAAACTGCAAAGATACTACTTTTTTCCGACATGGGCGGCGGAAAAATGCGTCCGGCCTCGAAAACGGTACCAATACGCTGTGTATCAGCACGGTGTGCGGCTGGAAAATTTTTCGCAAAAAAGTTGCAAATTTCTCGCCGAAAGGGCAAAAATGGCCCGATCGCAAATGGCTGATAATAAGGTGATAGGAGGCATCCTCTTCTTCCCTTCTTCTTATCAACTTTTTACTTTCTTGGGGGAGGGTGGAGGAGGGGGTACGAAAAAAAACACGACAGGGATGTCTGCCGTGGGGGGGTAAGAGAGGATGAATGATAAGTTTTTGTCGCTGTATTGCGTGTTTATCATCTATAATCTCATCGAAAGGGAAAAACCCGGGGTGAGGCTCGCACCATTTGCATTGGTGGCGAGGGAATTATTTATTATGGTTGGGGAAATACTTATGATATAACCGTTTGTTTTGTTGAGCTTATCTGAGGTGACGACGGCATCGAGAAATGACCAAATATATAATCCTGCTGCCACGATGATGCATCCAATTCCAACATCTTCGTGTCCAGTCAGCCCCAATCCAATGCCAGCACCTAATGTGGTATAAGTACCAGCCATGAAAGCGATACCCTTGATAATCTCATCGTTGTACATTTGGCCTAAACCTGGTAGAAAAGAGCAAACTGCTGCTACAGCAGGATTTTTGTACCGAGTAGTTCTGTAAATTACGCGTGGTTTTTTGTGATTCTTTATGGCTATTTCAATGGCGATAGAGTGATTATATACAACGGTATCTCCATTTTTGAAAATGATGCCCCATGTCGAGTCAATAGGAAGCTTCGACTCAAAATAAGAATAAGGACGGAAAAAAATTACAAAACCACTGTCTACAGAAGAGACCTTCCCTTTATGGATCATGCCATTGAGGGTTATGATTTCATCTTGGCTACTGGCCATAAAACAAGCCGCTAGAAAAAGCGCAAAAGAGAATATTTTCTTCATTTAATTTTATTTTTTTCCATTGACTCTCTGGGACATAAAAATATACGGAAGAAAGTGGAGCCATCCATCTTGCCCTATCCTTCTTGTGTGAGGGCTTCGACTCCCTATAGTATAAAGTATTTGGTGCAATGAACTGCCCCACAAAAGGAATGCATAGAAAAACACAATCCAATAGGAGCATCCATCCTCCCTTATTCCAAATACTATTTGGTGAGTTGTCGAAGTTCACACAATCGGAATAAAGCGAAAATGCGCTTTCTTTCGGCAAACCGAATCTCGGCGGTTTGCGAGTGCAAAAATACGAACATTTTCCAAACCGGGGAAATTTATTTTTTCGGAATGGAGTCAAATACAGAAGAGGCGGGCAGTGAGGAAGAAAGATATTTGAACGAAATCTCCTGACGGAGAACACGTTGCCTGGATGCGTAGAAATCTGCTATTAAACGAGAGCTCCTGACGGAGCGGAGCAAATCAGGGTTCGGGTAATTCGGGTAATTCGCCGTTAAAAAACCGTCGCATCGCACACTGGAGCAAAAAATATTTTGGCCGTGTGGCGGAAGTTTGGTATCTTTGCAAAAAAATTTAACAATCGAGATATGAAGCAAGTCATTGTCATCACCGGCGCATCGTCGGGCTTTGGGAAGGCGGCGGCGGAGATGCTGGCCGAGAGGGGCCACACGGTCTACGGGCTGTGCCGCCGCGATATGGAACACAGCAAGATACGCTACCGGGCGTGCGACATCCGCAACCGCGAGGCGATTGCGGCCACGGTGGCCGACATCATGGGGCGCGAGGGGCGCATCGACGTGCTGGTGAACAACGCCGGCATGGGCATCGGCGGCGCGCTGGAGCTGGCCAGCGAGGCGGAGATCGACCGCCAGATGGGGACCAACTTCATGGGCTGCGCCAACATGTGCCAGGCCGTGCTGCCGCACATGCGCAAGGCGCGCAAGGGCAGGATTGTCAACGTCAGCTCGATCGGCGGCGTGATGGGGTTGCCGTACCAGGGCTACTATTCGGCCTCGAAATTCGCCATCGAGGGCTTCTCCGAGGCCCTGGCGGCGGAGGTGAAGCGGTTCGGCATACGGGTGAGCCTGGTGGAGCCGGGCGACTTCGCGACGAAGTTCAACGCCAACCGACTCAACTGCCAGGCGACGCTGCAGGATCCGGACTACGGCCCCGTGTTCCGCGCGGCGCTGGAGCGCATCAACGCCGAGGAGAACGGCGGGCTGCAGCCCGAGGGGCTGGCGCGCAAGATGGTGAAAATCGTCGAGGCGCGCCGTCCGAAGCTGCGCTACGTGGTGTCGAACCTCGAGCAGTGGCTCTCGGTGGTGGTGAAGCGCGTGCTGAGCGGCAACCAGATGGTGGGCATCCTGCGCAGCTACTACAGGTGCTGACCCGCCCCACGGCCGCCCATTCCACCCCCCCCAAAAAAACAAAAACAATATTAAGACCCGCAAGGTGATGGCTACGCGGTAGGGGGATGGTAGGGACTCCCTAGGGGAATAGGAGGGCATTGTCCGCGATTGTCCGCAGGGCGGACAATCGCGGACACCCTCAAATCACGGTTGGTTAAAAAATGTTAAATTTCGACACCCCGTGTTACTTTTTGACAATAAGGTGGGTATTATGTGTGTAGAAGAAAACAACATAATTTGAATATCAACCCTTATTTTTTAAAGCCATATGAAAAAGACAAGATTGATCCAACTGGCTGCCCTGGTAGCCGTGATGGGGCTCGCGGCATGCGAGAAGCCTACTTCCAAACCGGATCCCGAACCCAATCCACCACCCATCACCGTGCTTGACACCCTGCCGCCAGACACCGTATGGGTCTCGCCACCCTACGACACCGCAGCCGCACTGGAAGGGCGCGTGTGGCGTGCTGAGAAAACTTGGCCAGAATGGCATCGGGAGGGAAACACCATTCAAATGCAGCTCCACGGCTATGCCGTAACCACAACGATGCAGGAAAATAATCGGTTCTGTGCAGATGTCGTTTTGTCTTCCAATCAACGCTATTTTGAGTATTTCCCACTAGGCGTATCAGGGCACAGGTACCTGTACTGCCCCGAATGGAGCACCTATGATTCCACGCTTTATCTACTTCCTTCGGACACACCAATGGAGGCAGATACAAATCCCAGTCAATACTTAGACATCATGGGTGTTTTTCACTTGTATGATGTAACGGATACTTCGTTGTTTTTATACAGTGGTGGACATGCAACAGAAGAACACATCAGAGCATTCACTTTCAAAAAATTATAGGAGTTTATGAATTGGAAAACCAAACGTTTTCAAAAACTTTCATAAAACAGTAAACAATATGAAGAGAATTTTTTTTGAAATTGCTGGTGTTATTTTATTGCTGGCGGGGTGCTCTACCTACTGCAACAACCAAATGCCAGCCGATATGGCGGAGTATAATCCTGACTGGAGCGGTCACGTATTGACATTCAGCAGGCCCAATGGCGACACTATGTCGCTTGTTCCGACAAGGTATTTTGTACAGCACGACGAGGAATTCGAGTCATGCGAAAAATGTTCATGCAGTGGACCAGGCATTGTACAATGGTACAGCTGTAAAGATTCTGTATTCCTCAACCCACGGATTCGTATCACCGGGATGCACAAGCAACCTTATTATCAAGCACAATGCGAGTGGGAAATAGGGCATTCCCGCACAAGATACTTACGCGCATGGGGCGTTGATGGCAACTTGTATATTACTGCCAGATTTGACCAGCACGGGCATTTCGTTTCGCGCGATTTCGGTGACACATTGGTGCTGGTCAAGGGAGCCGACACCGCCGAGATTGTACGCGGCATAGGGCTGGTGCGGATGAACGAGTACCGCCTCACCTGCATCGCCGACAGCAACGGTGCCACTATCCTCTCCCTTGGGGGACGGTAGGGGTTTGCTCCACTAGGTCGCAGGCCTAAGCACTCTAGGGGAATTATTCGACTGTGGAAGGATATGGTGGGTTAAAAAATGTTAAATATCGACACCCCGTGTTACTTTTTGCCAATAAGGTGGGTATTATGCGTGTAGACATTGGCACTTCAATGATTGTAATATTAACCATAAAAAAACGTAATCATCATGAAAAAGATTCTATTGGCAGCGGTAGTGTGCTGCATGGCGGCGGGCTCGGCGGCGCAGCAGCGGATGGGCCG
>ODAI012946968.1_pt1 | contig 17459 bp, 19 predicted proteins | sample 1539321 | NCBI WGS metagenome assembly ODAI01 (sample SAMN02144231, study PRJEB22623) | gut metagenome | biome: sheep rumen | host: Ovis aries | place: New Zealand | reverse complement strand
GTTTCGAATATTCGCAAAAGCCTTCTGAAACGTGTTTATGGAAAGGAAGGCAGTAGTGAGGATTTTGACGATGAAATCGGCAAAATTGGGAATTGACACTCAAAAACAGAAACGCTTAAATAACGTTGTGAAATCATTTTCGGCGTCCTTTTTGGGTGCGCCATACAATCTTTTTTTATCTTTGCTGCTGATTTTTGAACTATAGTTATTCACAATTAAAATCAGTAGAATATGAAAAAGTTTCGAAATCCGCCTCGTTGGCGATTACATAAAGGTTATAAGTAAATTGTAACAACATCAAGAAATATGAAGAAAGAGATTATCAAAGTTAGTCTGGTAATAATTACCTTCTGTATGGTTGTAGATTGTACTCCGGATATCCTTGGTCATGAGGATAATCCTGTAGATACACTTATTAAGCCAGAGAATCCGCCTCAGAATTTCTCTGTGTCAGGCTGCAAGTCTACTACGAGGGGATTGTTTGAGAACGAGACTATTGAGTATGAAGCTTGCCTGGATAGGGTAGAGTATCTCTGGGGGCAGGCGTTGGATAGGTGGTGCTTTTGAAAATTTTAGTTAAAAATTGCGAATATGTGTTAGTTCCTTGCAAGATTTAAAGGGTTCATCAGTTATATAAATAGACAAAGATTTTATGAATATGAATAAAAATGGTTTTATAGTAAGCATGTTATTGGCTGCAGCAATGATGGTAGCAGGATGTAATAGTGATAATCCCGTCAGTGATGAGGCAGAGACGCAGGCTGCCAAGAATGCTGCTGCCCAGAAGATTCTCGGCAAGTGGGTGATGAAAAAGAGTGTTACAGCGGAAGGTGAGTCTACAGACAAATATGCGATTCTGGAATTTGATGCAGATGGGAAAGCCGTCTATAATGGCACTCTTGGCGAAGGCTATGAGGACATGCATGAGGAGTCTACATATAAGTTAGGAAATGATTGGAGAGAAGAAGGCATGGAACTTTCTGGACATGTGTACTTCAAAATCTGGGGAGGTCCGTATGATGGAAATGACAGATTCGAATGCGTCTTCAAAAATGACGAAATGTACCTTGTCAGGGAGATTTATCCTGTTGTTGCGGTATCTCTCAAAGCCCCTACAGTCTACTGCTTTGTCAGGTCGGAATTTACGGAAGATACAAAGGATATAAGCGTATTATTCCAACTTCAAAACGAAAAAGGCGAGGAAACTTATACCTTTAAGGAAGGTGAGAATATCGTCTTCAGATTGGAAATTCGAAACAATGGTACAAAAACAGCCGTTTTGCCTCCGAAGTCTACCGTTATCGGACGAGATATCTTCCGTGTTTATTCTGCTTCCGATAAAAAGGATCTGGGAACTCCGTGGAATCAGAAGGGTGAAACTTACACAACAATGGAGGGACATTTCCTGTTGAGCCCAAACGGTTCTCTAGTTTATGTATGTCCTTGGCTTAATCAGTCGGAGACCACCCTTAGTTCAGACATATATTCCTATTTCAAACTTGACGGAACCAAGCCATTGGCAGCAGGGGATTACTATTCTGAGTTTGATATCACGCTAAGTGATAGTCACAAGGTAACCTGTAAATGCAATTTCAAAATCAAATGAACATCGGGGCCTGGCCCCAGCGTGCACAAAATTTTTATGAATATGAATAAAAATGGTTTTATAGTTTATTCTTTCCTGGCAGCGTCAGTCCTCTGTTTGGCTACTGCCTGTGAAGATGTTACTGGGTATAAAGACTCGCCTGTTGATGGATATGTTGCACCCAAGAATTTCTCTGTGTCAGGCTGTAAGTCTACTACAAGAGGATTGTTTGAGGACGAGACCATTGAGTACGAAGCAAGAGAGAATGGTCTATTACGTATCACGCACAATAACGCCGTTTTCGAGTGCGCCGTTGAACGGATTTATGCAGCAATGACCGTGAATGGCAATACGTACATCATTGAAGAGAAGGCACAGGAAGGTCCTTTCAGTGTCAACTGTGTCTGTCCCTACGACTTAGGATACGACATCGGCCCTCTCACAGAGGGAGAGGAATATACTGTAAGCATCAGAAGGGGGAAATCGGAGGAGTCTGAGGTTGCTAAATTCATTTTCACCTATTCCCCATCTGTCAAAGGGCAGATTTCCAAGGAGTGATTTTGGGCAAACAGACAGTATTTGTCCATCGAGATACAGTCGAGATTCATCATCGAGGTGCTTTGGTAGAAGGGCCTGGCCGGACTATTGAACATCTCGGCCATCATGGAACGCTGTGAGCCCGCAAAGATAAAGTTGGCATTTAATTGTACTTTGATTATTATACTATAATAATTATTTTATAATAATCTTTAACAGAAATTATCTGCAAGAAAAATAGTACCTCAGTTCCAGGCGCGGAGCAGGGAGCCATCGAAGGCGCAGAGATAGCGCAGGAGGGATTCGCCTGGCTCGCCATTCGTGATGCTGCCAGTTTCCAGATCGTAGGTACGCTTGCATTTGGGACAGGCCACTTGTTGGCGGTTGCCCGTCCAGTCGAGTGCTTGCAGATTAGTGCAGTTAGGGCAGCTGCGGTCGTAGGCCCAGAGCCCGTTGAAGTTGGTCATGCCGATGATGAGGCCGATATTGTTGCTGGCTCCGAGGATACAGGCGGTGCGTTTCTCAATTTCCGTACTGATGACGTTGTCCTCGCGAGGCGTCTTGCCGTCGTTGCTGGTCACGTAAACGTGGCGGAAGGATGAGGAGCCGTCGCCTGATGCCGTCACATAGACGTAGGTGCCTGGATTTCTCGCTGCTACGAATAGCAAGCTCGTGGGGTGCTGATCGTAGGAGAAGACAAACTGGCAGGCGTATTTTCTGCTAAAAGGTGCCTCAGCCTGACAAGAAACTAAAATCAGACAGAGGAACAGCCATGTCCTTTTTAGATAATAAGAACATAAGAACAAAATTATGCGCACTCATTAAATCCTTATGTCCTTTTGTTCTTTCAGTCGCTACGCTTTGTGAAAGCGGCAAAGCCGAGCGCTTTTTATCTAAAAATTCGTTATTATGTTACTTTGTCTTATAAACTCTGTATGTCAGTGATGTAAAACACATTCTCGTGGCGGTCGTTGTTATCGCCCCAGACACGCTGCTTCCAGAAGCCCTTCACGGTGTAGGGCTGGTTCTGATAGTACTGCGTATCACGATTCTTCGATGCAGCCTCGCCCGTCAATTCTCCATAGATGGTATCGCCACCCCTCTTGAGCACGAACCCACGGCTCTTGAAGTATTCAGAGCTGCCGTCCTGCTTCTGATACTGGCGCTCAGAGTATGCGCCCACCTCCAATACTGTTACTAATACTTCCATTGTTTTATTGTTTTATTGTTTTATTATCTTATTTGTTATTCTGTTATTCTGTCTTATGTTCTTTTGTTCTTTTTATCTTTAATTAAACTCTGCTGATTAGGTCCCGTACTTCCAATGTGGACATGGCATCTTTCAAGTCACGGTGCATCGCCACGTTCACCAGTCGGAACCCGAGATCCTTCTTCACCGAGTTGAAGAACTTGATGCGAGTCGCACTCTCCTTCAGCCAGCCGTTCTCCAGTTGACGGATGATGCGATCCCTCTTCTTCCGACTTAGGCGATTATACGCACGGAACACGATCTTGCCAGTCAGTTTACACCTATGCAGAGACCCCTCCACATACCTACCATTCTCCAAGTTCTCCAGCGCCTCCGCTGGAATTTCAATGTACTTCTTCATTAATATGTTAATCTGTTATTATGTCTTATGTTCTTTTGTTCTTATTATCTTATTAATTCGTACATAGTTTCAAACAGCGCCAAACTTTGTGGCAGCACCTGAGGAATATCCATGCGCCCAGGCTTCAGGACAGTGTTCAGCTGCTGATACGCATCCCAGTAGCTCTGAGGCTCCTGATGGCTCATGAGAGTAATCATCTGCTCCGAAGTCTCATTGATCTGCGAAGAGTTCAGCGGATAAGGCAGAGAAATGCGGAGATCTTCGTTGTTAGTGTCATGCAGGATGCGCTTCTCCACAAGGATTCCGATCAGCTGGAGCATGTCAGTGCGCGTAAACTCAGCACTCTTCAGCGCACTCATACGTTCACGACGAATCTTCTGATAAGGCTCATACTCATCTGCCCAAAGCTCTGCGCGACCAATCACCGACTCCAGCGAGAGCTTATCCTTACGACTCTGCCCGCCATAGCAAGTGTAGTTGCTTACCACATCCTGCGCCCCGAGGATTGTCTGGTTATGACACACCCTTACCATCGGCCCGATACCGAGCTGGATACCCTTCTGATGATAAGCCACAGCGAGACAAGTCACGATGTCATCCGTCTCATCAGAGCGAATCTCAATGTTCGCATACACACGTCTTAAAAGGTGTGCTTCGATCGAACGCTCTCCATACTGCTCTTCCAACTGCGGCAGCAGCGTCACGCCCGGACGTTTCGAGTCCCTGTTAGCAGCAGCGAAAATCTCCTGCACCACGGGTGTCAGTCCCCTCTTTTCAAAGATCGCCAGCACCTGTTGGATCAGTGCGAAGTGATAGATTCCCCCCACAGGATCGCCCGTAGGCAGATTCTCATGATAGCTCCTTTCGAGCTCCCCGAGCGTCAGCACCTGCACCGCCTGCTCAGCAAAATTCAATTTTCTTTCTTCCATTTATTTGTTTTTTAATATGTTAATCTGTTATTATGTCTTATGTTTCTTCTGTCCTTATTATCTAAAATATGTTCTTATTATCTAAAAATCCATCTCAATCTTGAATTGTTTCACTTTAGCCTTAACGAAGTCCATGCCCTCTGGTGTCCACACCATATATTTATTGCAGAAGCGGGTGCCATCAAGCCTATACCCTTCATGAAAGCGATAAGCCTCAAACCCCATGGCGTTAAACGGAGGCAGCAGTTCGTAGGGGCGTTCCTCAGTGATGATCTGATGATTCTTCAGCAATATGCAGAGATCATCGTACTTCATCCGCAGACTGCGAGCCACTTGCGACATGGTGAAGCATTCCACAGCTTCTTTATTCTCCAGAGAGATCTTCTCCTTCATAATCTCATCGCTGCGCTGCATGATCACCCTCTCGGTCTCCAGCATCTTGGCACTTTCACCTTGGGCGTGGAGGTTCTTACACTCCAGTTCTGCCCATCTGAGCACCAACTTTGCACGAGCCACATCATTAAACTTGGTAGCAATAAAGAGCGACTCCATTTTGTTCAGCAAGTAACAAGGTCTCATCCTGTATCCCCCGTTAGGAAGTGACTCCCTGATTTGCATCTGGGAAAATTTTCCCTGATGTTCCAGCTCCCATGCAGGCTCCATCTTTCTGATGGCTTTCATCAAGTCGTTGTGGGGCTTTCCAATAAGCGTTGCAATCTCAATAGATGTGATGTGCTGTCCATCATTCATCATTTCCTTTGTCAGAATCTGTGTACTCATAATTTTGTTTCTTAATTTATACTTTTGTTATTTTGTTCTTCTGTCTAAAAGAACTTATGTTCTTTTGTTCTTTTTATCTAAATTCCTCATCCTGCTGTACTCCCCTTTCTTCAGGATATTGTGCTCATAGGCAATCATCTTGTAACCTATATCCAGTATCACATCAGCAGCGACCACCCCCGTCGTGTGCGCAATATGATCTTTGGCGAAGTCATCGAGGTCGTCAGCCATCTCAATCTGCATCTCCTCATCGAAGCTACGCAGCAGCAGCATGAAGTGACCTTGCAGCGCAGGACTGATCCTGCCACGCATGCAGTCCAGAATACGCTCAGCCACTGGGTCAAGAGGATGTTGGCTCAGAAGATCCTGGTGTACCATTCTAACACCCTTTGTCATCTTTCGCACCGTTGAAAAATTCCTTCTCTTCATCTTTGAAGCTTTGTTTTACGTCGCCCCCTTTAAGGCGACCTTTAAAAATGTTATTGTTTCAAATCCGGTGCGAAGGTAAGCATAAAAAAAACCTTCCCATTTGAGGTAAATGGGAAGGTAGTGAAAAGTAAATGAGAAGTAAACGGCTCCTCTTAAATCTACTCTAAAGGAAGGCTTATAGCCTCATCAAAGGCATCAGCCACAGCCTTACATTTCTTAAAGATAGTGCGCTCACTGCTGCTTGGCTCATAGTCACTCCAGTCTTTATAATCTACACTGGCAAACTTAAAGGCAGTCAGGATCTTGATGCTATTATAATCACATTCCTTCTCGAAGCGATCTTTCATAGGGAGTTTATTAATACGCGAGCAACAAGCAGACCAATTACCACTCCAGCCATACTTACTCAGCAGCACACTGATCACACCAAGAAACAGCTGCTTTTCATTGAGAGGCTTTTCTTCTCCGTTAATAGAGATGATCGCCTTACTGATCTGCTCGTCCGTCACTTTCTTCTTGTCTGGATTAACCACACCCTCATTGATATGACAGTCACCATATACGACAGTCTTCACGTTACCATAGAAATAATTTTGAATATTATTTCCAGTCTTATTGTTCTCTTCCATTTTGAATTCTTACGTTTATTTGTTTTATTAGGATTAGGTGTTTATGGTTGATTAATTAGTTCTTAAGCGTCTTTATTCAATGACGTTATCCACATTCGAGTGGAAATGGTTCTCTATATTGATGATGATCCTTGGGGGTGATTGCCATTTAAAGTTTAACGATTTTATTAATTTCTTAGTCAGGGATTTCGGGATATAAATCCCTTCCTTCCCCTTCAGGCCTTTCTTTCGCTTCTTTACTTTCTTCATCTGCAGCAGGGCATTCCTGATTTCATTCTTTTCTACACCCTGCTGCAAGTACCCTTCGGTGGGATCATCATTCATTGTCTTGTTCATAAATTGAATTTTTAAATATTAAATAAATTAGTTATGATATCTCAGATATCGGCCACAAAGATATAACAAGAGGTGTTGCATATTCCGCCACACCTGCAAATAATTAATTCTTTTTAAGGATAGATTGCCAAAGTGACAGTCAATCGCTCCTTTATTTTATCAATAAGGCTCTTGGGACTGAGTGCTTTTACCCTGTCAGTACGTGAGATGATATGCGAAACAAAGTCATTCGTGGTATTGATCCTAAACTGGTATCTGACCTTCCCGTCTACACTTTCTATACGTTTCTGGCTCTGATGCCAGGGCAGCGTGTCCATATACTGCGATTCATTCTCTGTAACCTCTATCAACACGTCATCTGGTTCAACGCCTTCTTCCACAAAAATCCCGAATGCATACTTAAAATAATCCTCGGCATTGATGTCCTCATCCATCTCAAATGAGTCATTTTCTATCTTCATCCCCTTTATCCTGTCTAAGGCATAAGTATGGATGGTGCGGTCTTTCATACCAAAGAGATACCATCTGGCTTTATACGCTTTCAGAAAGTAAGGCTGGATCAAGTGCTCTTTCGGCAAATCATCATCAAATTTCTGGTAGGTGATAGTTACCACCTTATTATCGTTCATGGCTCTGATAATGTCCTGAAGGAAATAGCCAGCAGAAGGCATAGGCTCCGTGAAAATGCGGTTCTTCATACCCAGACCATCCATAAACACCATCCCCTGAGATATGGACTCGAAGATATAACGATTCAGATTTTTGTTATACATCACTTCCTCATTAGTTATAAAGTATCTGTTGTTTCCGTCACATTGGATATTAAGTCCGAAGATTTCACTGATGGCTCTCTTATAGCGGCAGAAGGTCGTTCTGTCCACAAACTGATTTTTCGGCCTCCGCTCCCTCCATTTCTTCTCTATTCCTTTGAGGGTTATATACTTTGACTCCAATATCACATTGATAATCCAGATATACATCGAGAAAATGTTTGAACTTGAACTCATAACGCTTCTTTCTTTTTAGTTAAACAATAAGGATAAAAAGAAGAGCGTGGAGGTATGTAGTCAAAGCCGAAAACAAGGCAAGTCCAATCGCCTATTACGGGAACAATGAAAACACCAATGCCCACGCCCAAGAGAGCGGTGGACCCTGGCAGCTTTCTTTCCCCGTAAACTTTTATTTGGACTTTTTCGTTTTCTTGGGAATGCTGTTGGATACACAACTATATTACTCAAGCAGGTCACACCCTGCACTATTTTTCATTTTGTGTGTGCAAAGATACGAATAAGCGAGTAAAAATCCAAATTTTGGAGCAGCGAATACAAAGAAATGCTTGCATTTTTATGTTGAGTCGCGACAAAATTCGACCAAAGGGCGAAATCGTCATGTATCAGCCAGATGAAACCATCAGGCTGGAAGTAAGAGTAGAGAACGAAACGGTGTGGCTCAATCGCCAACATATAGCAGCCCTATTCTCGAGAGACATAAAGACGATAGGAAAGCATATTAACAATGCACTGCATGAAGAATTAGATGGAGAATCAGTTGGCGCAAAATTTGCGACAACTGCTGCGGATGGGAAAACATATCAAGTGGAGTACTAAACACCTGCCAGCATAACCACGATCGCTTTCTGATTATCGACGATGTGGCCTATCTGTTTGGTGCCAGCCTGAAGGATGCCGGCAAGAAGCTCTTTGCCTATATCCGAATGCAAGAGACTTCGCCAGCAGTTCTTCTGAGCATGATAAGATAAAAACTCCCTTTGTCGCAGATTCCCCAATAATGCAAGTAATAAGACAAAAAACACTAAAACCTTTGGTGGGCTCAAACTAAAGCACTACCTTTGCAATCGTAAAAAGTACATTAACTGTTAGTTAAGTTAGCAGTGATGCTGACGGTTTTTTTATTATTCGCCTATAATATCTTAAAAGATTGTTAAAACGGATGCCCACAGCGATGTGCGCATCCGTTATTTCTTAATCCCACGCTTCTTCATCATTAGCCTCCATGCTCAGGGCGCAAAGGTTCCTAGCACCTTTGCGCCCTTGGGACACGAAGGTTCCTAATAGCCATGGGGGCACCTGAGTCATATTATTATCGGATGAATCGCAGGGGACAGATTGATCTTTTCACAAAGAATCAAAGACCTGTCCCTCCGATCTCGCGACCATACCCATGTGAAGGCCCATATATCGAATACGCGAAACGACTTTCTCTACATCAGAGAGTGAAACACCTGGAAGTTTTGATATCTGGCTCTCAGTGTAACGCACAGCATCACAGATGGTAATGATGCCGTGACTCTCAAGGCGAGTGACAGTCAGTGAGGGCAGTCCCACCTGAGCCAGCTTGCGGCTGAGCTTAAGGCGCATCGTGTCGCCAGCCTGTACCCATAACCCTGCCTTTGGCAGCGGGGCTGGCTCGTAGGTCTCGACAATCTTTTTCAGACGTTCATTCTCTTTACGCAGCAGGCGCATGGCCTCCAACTGGTGCTGCTCTACGGCGAACTTCCCTCCATGAATTTTCTTCAGCTCTGCTATCTGCTGCTGCAGCTCCACCAGCTTCGCGTGAGGCGACTGCCAGATGCGGGCCTGCGACAGCAACAGGTTTAACGCCTTGGCGGCACTCTCCCTGATGGCATAATCAGAATTATGAGTCTTCTTTGCTGCTTCTGCAAAGCTGCCAAACCTGAGGAGGGTTTCAAAATTCTCCTTGTCAGCAGGCGAAAGCTCCTCACTCTCTTCTGTTGCCATATTCAGGAGTTTGCGCAAAAGATCAATGGCTTGTCTGTTGAACTTGACGCACTCTTCTAACGATTCGCTGACTATATTTTCGTCATTCTGCGGATTATAATCCTTTTGTCTTCTTCCCATAAACCCTAACCCTCACGTACACGAAGAGTCTGACCTTGTGTGTGATTATTTTTCCCGCTCACAAAGTGTCAGACACCTTGTGTTTTAATATCAAACTCTTTTTATTACTTGTGGACTCAAACCAAGTTTTTTTCTTATAACATTATGAATAAGAATAGATGAAAGATTGAAATAATCAATCCTCTCTTTTTTACTTAATGGTTTATGAGGCTCTATTGTGGGTTTATTAAAGACATAATGTCTTGTTTCCTTTCGATTATTAGATAAATCCATTAACCTATGAATTGTATAAGATCCAAAAACATCAATTAATTCAGGAAAATGAGTAACAATTCTTTCATCATTATTTTTATTATAAGAGGGGTACATGGCATTTATTATTTCTAAAGATTTTCCAATTAGCATATAAACATATTGATCGGAAGAACTAAGTATCATGAAATTAAGATAGGTCAAATATTGAACTGCATCTTCTGATTTTTCGTATTCTACTAACAATTTTTGCAAATCAAAGAGCGGGGAATCTATCATTTTACTATATGGAGTTATACCTACAAATTCAAAAACAACACTTGGTTTTTGATTATTATTCTTTATTTGCTTGTACACATCGGGATAATTGGTTTCCCATCCTTCTGGAGCAGACTGAAAATCAATAAGAGAATAATCACCACTAAAACTCTGAAATTTAGGAGTTTTGAGTGATGGAAGACATGTTAATGGGATTAGCATTGATATTTGCTCTATTACTCCCTGCCCTTCTATTCTATATCGCGATAATTCATCTTCATTATTAACACATTGGGAATTTACAATGATGAAATACTTACAAAGCTTATTATCATAATAGTCTGAGATAGTCCACCCTCTAAACTTGAAGCAATGTTCTTTATATTCTTTTATCTCTACATCAAGAGATTTTGTTTTAAAAATCAAGGATTTATGCATATAAAGATTGATAAGTTGATTATAGATATCTACTTTATTCATTATTCCCCAAAAAAGAAATGCGCTTCAGGGGTAGCATGTTCTTATCCTCATCGCTCATCTTGTCGTAGTATTCCTGCCACATGTCTATGAATTCGTCACCATCTATCAGACGGATGAAGTTATTACTGCCTGCTGCTTCTTGTTTGGCATCATTTGAATATGTTCCTGATGTTACAAAAAGGGCGATATCACCAGCTTTGAGAATTCCTAATAGGGCACGAATATCACTTACAGGAATAGCGGTGTCAGGTTTGTGCTTAACCTGAACTTTTATTCGTGGAGTTTGAGCACCTAATGGATCTACATACGCTACAACGTCAATTCCTCCATCCTTTCCACGCGGGGCAACAGATTGTATGAAATAGCCCATAGCCTTTAGCAAAGCTGCTACGAGATCTTGAAATTCGTATGGATTCTTGCTCTTCAGATATTCCCGAATACCATTGATAGCCCTTTCCTCTAGTGTTTCTAATTCTATCAGAGTTTCCTTTGCAGGGTCCTCTTCTGGAATTTCAGCAGGTTTCACCTCTACATCTTGTTTGTTACCTCTATACCATACTTTATATCGTTGCCATGCTTCGTCTCGGAGTTTTTCTGCACCAAGTTTCATGGCATCCTCACCCTCTGGTGTAATTGTCCAATTACCTTTCTTTTTGATTAGGAATCCAGCTCGCACATAATCTACTGAGGTAAAGTGCATATTAGATTGCCATCGAATATTTCCCGTATTCTCAAGTACTTCTTTCTCCCATGCTGAGAGTTCTACTGTTTTCTCTATCTCTTGCATGAGTAGGCGTATAGGCATTGTTCCTCCATTCTTTTTAAGGATGGTTAGTGCAGCAAACATCGTTTTTGCCGATGTAACATATGATTTCGATTTTGTTTTCATATTTATGTTTTATTATTCCATTGGTTTAATCATTGATTCGATGAAGGCGATTTCGTCTTCTGTAAGGCCATATTTGGCATAGAGTTCTGCATCTGTCCAAGGTTTGCTGAAATCTTGGAGAGGTGCGTATCTGTACACACCTTGCATGGCATTCTGAGTATTCTTTATTAATAGCACTAAAAATCTAAAGAATTTTGTTTTCATATATGATAGCACATTCTTAGCTATTTCTTCGCTTTTAAATGGTCCAATTGCTAGGTATGTCTCTGTACAACAAGATTTTGGACCTACATAAAATGGTACATTAATTATCTGATGAGGGTAATTATCACCTGCGCCATATGCTTTTGATATAAATATCTTATGACAATCCACCAATTCTAGACCTTGTTTTATTTCATTTAGAGAAACATGACCAACGCCCTTTGTTTGCCATTGATAATAATATATAAGTACATCATCTTTTTTAGGAAGAAGTGAGAATTCTAATTTAACTCTTCGAGCACTATGTTCTTCTCTTGTATCAAATCCGAATGGATCATTATTACTAATGAGGGTAGCAAATGATGATTCTTTTTTGGAAATGACTTTTCTCAACGCAGTAATAGCTTCGTTAAATCTAACAAATACATCGCCGCCATCTTCAACCAAATATCTTTTACAACATGTATTTTTACCATTACATGAAGAGGCCACATAACATTCTCCCTTATAGTTCTTATTCCATAGAAAATAACAAACACCTCCTTTTATCTGAGATGAAGGGAAACAATCTGTTGATTGTATAAAATCATGTAGATATGAAATACGATTATCATGAATCATTTGGTCTCTAAATTCATCAAGACCTTTACCGCCAGAATACCATCGAGCTGGTATAATAACAGAAACAAATTGCGGGGATAATTGCTCTGCTAGATTAACAAATAATTGGTAGATTGCTTTTGATGAATCGCCCCTACCTCCTCCATCCATCACCTGATACGGCGGATTACCTACTATTGCGTCTAATTTCATATTCGTATTATTGTTGATCTTCCAGAAGTGCTTGCCATCACGGAGGGTATTGACAACAGCCTCTGGGCGTTCTGAAATGTTTTCTACTAAGTTTGGATAATATTGTGCATTAACCTTGGTATCACGGAAACCAGCAAGCGTGCGTTTGGTAATACTCTTAGCCATCGGAGTCTTACAAACCACAAGGATGTTTTCTTCGATCGTAGCATCCCAAAGGCTCTTTGAGAATCCAAGCCCAACCTCGCCATATTTCTTCTTTGCCTCCTCTACTCTGCTCCTATAGATGTTATAGGCGACATAGAGAGGATAAAGACCGCTCTTTGAATTGATCTCCAAAATGTGGCTATCTGGGCGGAATACTTCATTCGTCACTTTATCTTGAATAACGTAACGAGGCGTGGCGAGCATCTGCTTAAACTCTTCATCATAGAAACACCATCCACCCAAGCAATCACTCATGTGCATATTCACCACTCGCCAGGGAGTCAGAACGGTTTCCTTATCTGGATTACGGAAGGTGTTGAAGATGGTGGCAATACGCTCAATGCGCTCCTCGATCGTAAACTTGTCAGCAGCTCTGGCCATCTCGCGTATGCGCTTACCTGCCTCGCGGAACACATCAGGTTCGTAGTATTTCTTGAACTTTCTGAACTTTGCTTTATCCACACCCTTCGGCATAAACTCTTCCCACGACTTATCGTCGATAAGCGAAGCAAAGTTATTGATGGTGATTTCTTCATCTTCGTTTTTCAGCTCTGCGCCATAGATAAGCAAAGGCATTCGGATAGATATACCTCGCAATATACTGATGGCATTCTTGCGCTGATTGCTCATTGCCTGATATTCTTCCAGTTTTTTCTGCTCTTCAGGCGTTCGTTCCTTCTTAGGTTTCTTCTCTATCCTCTCTTTCTCTTCGTATTGCTCATTAGTGAAGCCCTGATTATTGACATCGATGTCGCTGGTTTTGGCCATAGCTTTTGTAGTGCCAATGGTTTTCTTCAAATCGTCAAAATCATGAAGTTCCACTTCTGTCAGCTTCAACAGTTCATCATTATAAAGAGCACCATCCTCGAAACCGCACTGAACAACCTTTTCTATCTGGGCTTTCTTTAGTTGCCCCATCATTCTATTCACATCATAGGGTTTCATCTGGCTGCCTTCGATGCTGATGATAGGGCAAAAATTCAGGAAGTCGCCTAAGATGACACGATCTTCTTCATCCTGCTTGCCTGCCTTTGTTGAAACTTTTGCGCTTTCTGCTAATACACGGAGCGTGCGATCAGGTGCAAAGTCGAAGGCATAGCAGTTTTCTTTCATGCGCCCATGGTTTTCGTATGGTGTTTGCACTCTGAAGATGGTCTGCATATATTGGGCTGCAGAGGTGCTGAAAGAACCAGAAAGCATAAAGACGCCAGTCCATGGCTTAACACTGACTCCCGTTGTCAGGCGTCCGCAAGATAGCGTAATCGTCCATGTCTTATCAGGATCTGCCCCCATGGCTTTCTCTACAGCCTTCAAGGCCTCTGATGATTCTTGATCCTCATCGCCGTCGCCCGCTACATTCACTACCTCGAATAAGCCAAAAGTCTTATGGTCTTTCAACTTCTTACTTAAAGCCTTTGCTGCTTTCACGCCAGGGATTACCCAAAGCGTATGGCGGAATATACGGCGAAACTCTTCGTTGCTATACGGATAGAGGCTATCTTTATCGTCTTTACAAAGTAAATCAAGAAAACGATCTACATCCTTATCATGAGCAAACGTGCCATCGTCTTTCGTGCGGAAGAACTCGCGGAAATTGAAGGCGCGTTCGTCCTCTATATAGTCGCCCTCAGTCATCAATGTGCCAAGGTCGTAAGTGTAGATATTAATAGCAGGAAGCGACATATAAGGATTTGGCACGTAAGGATTGTCAACATCCCAAGCCATCTTGGCTTTTTGCTCCATCACATAGTCCCATGTGTAGATATCTTCCTCCCCGTAATCATCGAAGAGGTTAAATGGTGTGCCTGAGAGTTGCAAAATCTTAGTATGCTCTTTCAAGAGTTCCTTGATGACATTCTGCCCAAGCTCCGTTTTTGTGCCTTCATGAGCCTCATCGATGATAATCAGATCCCAAGGTGCAGAGAAGATTTCATTGTTCTTATCAAACTTACCTCCTACTTGCTCTGAGCCACGCAGATCTTGCATAGAGGCGAAATAGACATATTTCAAACCTTTACCAGCTTTGCTTTCGAGAGTTTCAAAAGTCTCGCCTTTTGTCCTGGAGCCATATTGATAATCATCGCGATCATAGAAGATATTGTTGAAATCATCAAACCAGCCCTGATCAACTACTGGGCGATGGGTTAAGATAAGTGTTCGTGCATACTTTTGTTCCTTAATGAGCTGCAAGGCTGCAATGGTCTTGCCAAAACGCATTTTGGCATTCCAAAGCATCTTGCCACTCTTCTCTAGTCGCTTTTTGGTTTTGTCTACAGCCTGTCTTTGCTCTGGACGAAGAATGATAGGATTCTTCCCCTCTGACACATCGCAAGGCTTCAGACTGTTTTCGCCATGCTTTACGGCCTTGATTGCTTTTTTGACTGTTTCTAGGTCGCAGCAATACCACTCGTCTGCGCCCTCTACGGCCTCAAACTCTTTCTTCTTGACTCCACTACGCTCTAATACTTTATGTACCTGCTTATCATTGAATGACAAGATCATGTGATTCATAATAAAGATGGTACTCTCCACATAGAGAAGTTCGTAGGCGATACCAGCTGTCTTGGTGTATTGCCTGATGCGCTTATGCGCACTCTGTTTTAGCACCTCACTATTGTTGTCGAGGTTACTGCCATCGTCTTCATCAAGAGTTGTTTCACCTATTTTCAGACAATCCTTGTGAGCATCGTCAGGAATGGCGAAAACATAAATCAGTTTGGCTTTAAGTGAAGATTCAAATGTAGCCATAGGCCTTATTTTTTGATGATATCTATAAATCTTATCTTACGATTGTTTTCTTTAGTCAAAGGGTCTCTTACACCCCAATCCCGTAGTAGGCAATAGATGCCATTATGATGGTAATAGCCACCATCAGTGCAACCTTGGCACGGCTTTCTTTTACCTTCTCCACTAAAGAGGTCTGTCATTTCAACCTCATCATGGCAGGTATCGGGAACCACACCCTTTAATCCGTCCATTTGCCAAAGATTCCATGAGATAATATAAGCTATATATTTGATGGACTTCACCAGGGGATCTTTGCCAAATTTCTCCTGATAGTATTCAATGAATGTGTAGAGCAATGCTTCTCGCGCTAAAAGAAGGTTGTCGCCTTGCCACTCAAAACCATAGATATTCATAAAGGCTTTTTGAGCCCATTCAAGCCATTCTCCGCTTTCATCCACATTTTCGCTGATAACTCGCAACTTTCTGTCAAGTAAGCCTATGCGATTGTTTACGGGAATTGCCTCACCAGTAGTCGTATCATATCGGCTCACAAGATATGGTGCTTCTCCACATGTCATCTCCATGCGAGTAGCTCGCACATAGTCTTTCCAATCTTTTCCGTCAGGGAAAAATATCTTTTCTGAATTTGTTATCCAAATATGATTTTCAGAATCCTCAGTGTTAAAAACGTCTTTACGGCCAAACCAAGCTTCATCCACCAGATTGTTCTGAGCATTGCACACCCATGAAGGAGTAAATACTTCTGCCATATCCTTGGCACGCCCAATTTGTTGCTCCTTGCTTTTCAGAACTCTAGGCTTGATTACTTCTCCATGCTCTCCAGTTACTCTCTCAGGAAGTATTTCGTCATTGTAGTTATAACCATCACCAAGATCTTCATAATCATGAGTTGCCCAGAAGATATTCTTCCGAGTGGTATGATCTCTGAGAAGTTCATCCAGCACATCTGGCATCTCAAGCCATATACTGTTCTCCTTAACGTCGATTTCTTTCAATATCCACAGTTTTAGTTATTTAACGTGCAAAGGTAGCGGAAATATTTTATATTTCCAAATCTTTGCGCCAAATCTTTCAAATTATGTAGTCTTTCCCATACTCATGCCACCAATAAGTGGCTTCATAAAGCGCATAAACACGCTCCTTGATAAAGTCAGGGTACTTGGGTGTCAGTTCCTCGGCATTATAGCCTGCAATGACGCAGAGAAAGGAGAGATCGCCCTCGATGTACTCGCACCAATGGTTCTGAATCAGGCAGAAACTCAGGATGTTGTCAAACTCTGCCTCCGTCTTGGGTAGCTGTACATGGGCCACGACATGGGGTTTAGCCTGCTGGTATAACAGCCAGTAGTCGCCATGACCCTCAACGTGCTTCAGCTCTGCCTTGAACGCATCGCGCTCAACGTGCATGGGTTTCAAACCTGGATGCTGCAAACGTGGGAGCATCACATAATCTTTGTTCTCGATCTTCTTGATTTCCATAATCGTTTATTTTTAGTGGATAAATCATTCTCACTCGCATCCTTTTACCACCGTTGCCAACGATTATTATAATGGTTCTTCGACGAGCGAAACCCTCTGAAGGCTGGTTGGTGGGCTTTAAGCCACTCTTGATGCAATTTCTGGGTGCAAAGATAAACAAAAAACTTTGTATCTGCAAAAAATGTGGGGACAAATGTTTCAGGTTCAAAGGTTCAAAGGTTCAAAATGCTAAATTTATCATTGATGGAATGTTCAAAATGTATTTATATTATATATATATTATAATATATATATAATATAATATAAATATTATACTTTTTGTGAACCTTCTACAAACACGTTTTGAACCTTTGAACCTTTGAACCCCCTTATCTTTGTACTGATAACGTTGACTCATATACCTGCCTTTGTTGACGCT
>ODAI013893580.1_pt1 | contig 17465 bp, 21 predicted proteins | sample 1539321 | NCBI WGS metagenome assembly ODAI01 (sample SAMN02144231, study PRJEB22623) | gut metagenome | biome: sheep rumen | host: Ovis aries | place: New Zealand | reverse complement strand
AGGCAATAGAAAAGGCAGTTAGCGAGGGAATCCTTAGCGACTACCTTAGCAGAAAGACCCGGGAGGTAACAAACATGCTCTGTGCCAAATACGACTACAAGATGGACATTGCCGTAAAACAGGAAGAGGCCTTCGAGGACGGGATGGAGAAAGGGCTAAAGCAAGGAATAGAGCAAGGAATAGAACAAGGAATGGAGCAGAAGGCTGTGGAAGCTGCTATAACACTGGTAAGGGAATTCGGCATATCCGTGGAGGAAGCTGCTGAAAAGATGGGAGCTCCCTTGGATAAAGTTTTGGAAAAAATGTCCAACAAAAAAACCGGGAGGTAACAAACATGCTCTGTACCAAATACGACTACAAGATGGACATTGCCGTAAAACAGGAAGAAGCCTTCGAGGACGGGATGGAGCAAAAGGCTGTTGAAGCTGCAACAACATTGGTTAAGGAGTTCAATATAGCACCGGAAGATGCGGCAGCAAAGATGGGTGCCCCTCTGACTAAAGTTTTGGAAGCCCTTTCTAAAGACAATCCAGAAGGAAAGGCGCTTTATGATAATTATGGCTACAAGCTGGAAACTTCCGTAAAACAGGAAGAGGCCTTCGAGGACGGGATGGAACAAAAGGCCGTTAACACCGCAATAAATCTTATAAAAATGAATCTTGGCAGCTATGAACAAATTGCAGAAGCCACAGGCTTACCTATAAAGAAAATAAGCGAACTGGCCAAAGACCTTGGTAAAACCTGTGGTAAACACCTTGGTAAAAACCCTTCCGTTTTTCCTTGAATTTCAAAGCAAAGCATTTTATAATATTCATAACCTATGAACGAAGTTTTGTCACAAATAGAAAAGATCGGCATCGTACCTGTTGTCGTGCTAAAAAACGCAAAAGATGCAGCCCCCCTGGCACAATCTCTTTTGGAAGGAGGGTTGCCTTGTGCAGAAATTACATTCAGAACAGATGCCGCACTTGAATCAATAAAAACAATCGCCACAAAATTCCCGCAAATACTTCTGGGAGCGGGAACAGTCCTCTCTGCGGAACAGGCTGACCGAGCAATGGATTCAGGCGCAAAATTCATAGTAACCCCCGGGCTGAACCCAAAAGTTGTAGAGCACTGCATCAAAAAAGGCTACACGGTTTGCCCAGGCATAATGACCCCCAGCGAACTGGAGCAGGCACTTTCCTTTGGTCTGGACACGGTAAAATTCTTCCCGGCAGAAAATGCGGGAGGAATCAAAATGATAAAGGCCATCAGCGCACCATATCCTAGGGTAAAGTTCATGCCCACCGGAGGAATAAACGCAGCAAACGTCCGCGAATACCTTGCCAGCGACAAAATTCTTGCTTGCGGCGGCTCATGGATGGTAAAAGGCGACCTTATTTCAGAAGGAAATTTCAGCGAAATTTTAAGGCTAACAAAAGAAGCCTCACTTATTGCAAAGGAATTTAGAAGCTAATTTTTCATCAGGAGTGTTAACATGAAAGTCGTTACGTTCGGCGAACTTATGCTCAGACTTGAACCACCGGGATACCTCCGCTTTGTTCAGACGGAAAACCTAAGTGCAACTTTTGGCGGAGCAGAGGCAAACGTTGCCATTTCCCTTGCAAATTTTGGAGTGGATTCTTGCTACGTAACAAAACTGCCCAGCCACGAAATTGGACAGGCGGCTGTAAATTCCCTCCGCAAATTTGGAGTGAACACCCAGTACATAGTCAGGGGCGGCCCCAGAGTCGGAATCTACTACAACGAGCGTGGTGCTTCCCAGAGAGGCTCAAAATGCATCTATGACAGGGCAGGCTCATCCATTCAGCTTTCCAAACCGGAAGACTTTGACTGGAAGCAGATAATGCAGGGCACATCCTGGTTCCATATAACAGGCATAACTCCGGCACTTGGCCCTAACCTGGTACAATCCTGCATAGAGGCGGCAGAAGAAGCCCACAAGGCAGGTGCCACGGTAAGCCTGGACCTTAACTACCGGGCAAAACTCTGGAGCCGGGAAGAGGCCAACAAAGCCATGACCGAACTCTGCAAGTACGTGGATATCTGCGTAGCAAACGAAGATGATGCGGCAGACGTTTTTGGCATAAAAGCAGAAAACACCGACACGACAAAGGGAGAACTTTCCACGGAAGGCTACAAATCCGTAGCAAGGCAGCTCATGGAAAAGTTTGCCTTCAAGAAAGTTGCCATCACCCTGCGCACTTCCATAAACGCAAACCGCAACGACTGGCAGGCCCTCCTCTACGACGGGAAAGACTTCTTCTTCTCAAAGAAGTATGAAATCTGGATTGTGGACAGAGTTGGCGGCGGAGACTCCTTCACCGCAGGCCTAATCTATTCCCTGCTAAGCGGAAAGTCCAACCAGGAAACAGTTGAATTTGCAGTAGCGGCGTCATGCCTAAAGCACACCATCGAGGGTGACTTTAACATGGTAAGCGTTGCCGAAGTGGAAAAACTCGCATCGGGCAACGCAAGCGGACGCATCCAGCGGTAGCAGATTGCGTAAATAGCGTGCGCAAATAGCGTGAGCAAGAACATGCGCTAAGGCAGCCGCAAGAAACACTTGCAGGTCCAAAACGCATCGCAAGCAAGCAATTCAGGCAGATGCCATATAGGCAACCGTAAGAGCGTCCTTGGAAATGTTCTCCACAATGGCATATTCATTAGGCTGGTGGCAAGTCTCATCCAATGTTGACCACACAACAGCATCAAAGCCAAGGTTACGCAAACCGGCAGCCACTGTTCCGCCTCCAATTCCAACCGTTTTTGCATCTATTCCGTGAACAGCCTTTATGGCAGCGGCAAGCTCCCTAACAACAGGAGCGTCTTTTGGCGTAGCCTTGCTTTCTTCCGCCTGAACCTCCGACACCTCTATCTTTACGCCATACTTTTGCTCAACTGCTTCAACATGCTTTTTAATCTCCGCCCTAACTTCGCTAAGCGGATAGTCAGGGTTAATCCTGCAGTCTGCATAAAGAACATCATCACCGGGAATCATGTTAACCCCCTCAACATTCTGAAGTTTCATCGTAGGCTGGAATGTAGAAGTCGGCGGGTCAAAGAGCTCGTTGCGGCCGTTAAAAGTCTGCTCCAGAGAATTTATGCGCAGGGCAAGATCCGCGGCTGCAAGACAGGCATTGCGTCCAAGATCTGGCCTCGAACCGTGGGACTGCTTTCCAATAGTATGGAAGCGTGGCCATAGAATATTCTTTTCCGCAATCTCTATCGTAGCCCCGGCACTGTCTCCCCCATCGGGAATCAAAATACGGTCGCTCTTACCAAAAAGTTCACGGTGCTTTTCAAGAAGATAATTCATCCCGTACTTTGAACCAACTTCCTCGTCCGCCATAAACAAAAGCTTTATCGTATGGGCAGGAAGAGTTCCCGTAGCAACAAAGGCAAGAGCCGCAAGAACTCCGCTCACCAAGCCCTGCTGGTTATCCTCAACACCGCGGCCATAAATCTTTCCGTCCTTTTCCACAAGAGTCCAGGGATCCGTATTCCAAAGTGACTTCTCCCCAACAGGAACAACGTCAAGATGGGCACAAACCCAAATGCAGTATGAATCCGGCGCACCATCATCAGCACCAGGAATTTTTGCCACCATATTAGGCCGGCACTTCGAAGACACACGTTCATCCGGCGCATCGTAGCGGGAAATATCCGTAATCCCATGTGCACAAAGCCACTTCTCCAGGGCAGCAGCCTTTTCAAACTCGCCGTCACCGCCATTCTCCGGGGCAAGAGCTGGAATAGCGGTCAAAAGGGCCTCAAGTTCAACCATATCTTCTGTATGGCTCAAAATATATGACTTTAATTCTTCAAAAGACTTTTCCATAGGCTCCATTATATTAATATTTCCCGAAAGGGGGAAGTCCGATTTGTTTTACATTGTATCCAGTTTTTTCTACATTTGCATTAAGTTTGTAACTTAATGATTTTTTTATAGGCATCAAATAAAATCATCCTATATGAGTAATTTAAAATTTATCCGATGGCGCAAATGGAATCCAGATGATGACACCGACAGCCGTGCAAGCCCGGAGATTTTCTATAAAATGGAAAAACTAACCGTGCAGGAAATCGTAAGGCACAGATACAAATTTTCTGGAGACACACACCAAAACAAGAATGTTCTTGGAGTTCCGGAATTTGAAGACGAAAACGGGGCAAGATATCTTTTTCAGTGCTCAATGCGTTATTGGGGAAAAGTGATGGCAGACTCATGGAACGAGATTGAACAGGCGTTCAAATATGATTATATGGATTTCTACGTAGACGGATGGCCAGATGAGATGAAAGACATGAAAACACCTGAATAGAATGGCTTTGGCAAAAAGTCTGCTTTGGCAAGAAACCTGCTTTAAGCCCCAAGAGCATAATAGTTCTCCAGAGCCAAGCTTACTTCCCGGCTGGCATTCTCTTGTAAAAAGCTCATGTCCTCGCTTGAAAGACCGCTGAACACACAAGGTTGGCCAACACTCAAAGCATCCGCTTTCTCCGTCCTGACGACAATCAAATCGTCAAGAGAAACCTTGTACAGCTTTGCCAGAGTTACCAGGTTATCCAAACGGGGCAGATATTTGCAGGCTGAATTCTCCCACGTGTAGATAGACTGGGGATTTTCCATTCCCAACAGCTGCTGAATCTCGGCAACGGAAATGCCATGCTGTAGCCTAAGCTTTTTGAGATTTTTTGAAGTCTCGGCTACGTCAATCACAGGAAGCTCAAATGACTCCTCAATTTTGTACGGCACCATGTTATAGAAGATACTGATATTTTTTGTTGTCGGCAAGCAGGAAAATTTGAATGAACAGGCCGCAAACTGCGACCAGTCGGCAGGCTCCCATACTTCTATTTTTCCGCTTCCATTTGGTCTATGTATGCGTCAAGCTTTTCAAGCGAAAAGTCGCTGTAGATGCCTACCGCAGCAAGAACTCCGGCCGCACTTGCAAGGTCGTCGCCGTAGCCAATTACAGGAGTAAGGTCGGGAATCAAATCGAGCGGCAGGATGATGTAGCCGATTGCCCCAATGATTAGCGCCTTCATGTGTTTTGGCGTTGCAGGATTTTCCAGGGCAGAAAGCAGCTTGCCCAAAACAGACACAACCGCCCCCGCCGTACCAGCAATGGCCTTTGGCTTGTTGCGCGTGGCTTTTCTAAGCTTAACCAAAAGCTTCATTGCAACGTTCTTGTCAAAGTGCTTCTGGTACTTTTCAATAAGCTCCTCGTCGGAAACCTTCTGAGCGTCCGACGGAATGTCTGTCTCGTCTGTGTTGTATTCATCCATAGTTATATTTCCATTTAAATACTATTGCAAAAAGGAATTGTCTGCAAGGTGGCTAAAGATTTGTTGGCGATTCTTTCTTCTGGCATATTACCAATCGGCAATTTCATTTCTTGCATTGTTTTCTATTGAATGCATGATTAATTTTAAGGTAGGTTGAAGTGTAAGAGACTGCGGTTTAGTTAAGATTAAAAGCTATTTTTTTTGTTAATGCTATCCACTATTTTCTTCCATTTATCTTTATCCAAGCCTTTAGGACAATCATCTTGCTCAGGAACGTAAACAGCATCACTAAATGGAGTAAAGGGAGAATTTGTCAACTCATAATTCCCATTAGACAAAAAAGTTTCTTCACCTTCGGGAATATCACAAGATGTATCAGGCAAGCAGAAACTGCGCTGTTCAACATCTTCGCTAATGGACTTCACAGTCTCTACTGCTTTCTTTGGATTGACTTTAAAGTATTCTTTATTAAAATGCTCGTTCTCAAAATATTTGTGTACTGTTTTTTCAACTACGTTTGGAACATCTGTTTTCACAATTACATTTATATCAAAATTTTGAGGAACAGGAGTTTCCTTATTCATAGAATTAATTCTATCCTCAGGATTTTTCTTATTTGTTCTTCCAATCTTGGTCAAAGGATTTTTTGTTTCTGGATTGACTATTGCCTTATTACTAATAACATATACATTTCCTTCTTCATTGGGATTATATCTTGTTTTCATACATATCACATCTCAAATTAAAGACACACGCTAAATCAATTCCTCACTAATTATGTCCGCAGAAATGCCAAGATTATTTGCAAAATACGAAATTATTTCCAGACGTCTATTATCATCATCTTCAAAGAAAAACATTTCATCCATACCACCTCTATTATACGCATCGATAAATTTGTTGCCTAAAATTTCACTTTCGCTTTTATCAAAGGCATGAATTTCAATGATGTGAATATTTCCTGAGTCACTATTGGCACCATACTCTTCTATGAGCACAACTTGTGCAATTTCACTCTTCATACAAAATATCTCCTACATAAGACCAGTTAGCCTGCTGCTTTCTCAATAGCACTTTTAGACGCATAATTAATAGTTACAGCTCCAGCCTCCTCTGCCTTGCCAAAACTAAGAAATGCCAAATCCCAACCTTTCTCAAAATCCCAGATACTAAGTTGCACATGTCCTGGCAATTCAACCCTTTTATACCCTTGTTTCTCCAAACAATCAGCAGAAAGAGCAAATAACACTTCTAATAAACTTGAAAATTTCTGTCGCTTCATAGCCTCTGATGAAACATCAAAGCAAACTAATAAATCTTGCAACTTATCATCTTCATCAAAACCAACATCAATTCTGTACACAATATAGTTTTGGAAAAGGGCATTGTCGTGTACATTAAACACAAATCTCGAATCCATGTAAGTCAAATTTTTGCTCTCTCCGTCGAAAGACCAGCCCTTGTCCTCAAAAAGTTTAAAAATATCTTTCTTTTTGGCTCCAAATTTAAAATCAGAAAGCATCAAAGGCTTTATAGGCTTCTTGGAAACAGAATCACTTTTAACACTGTCGTTTTCGCTGGCAGGCATGACTTTTTCTTCTACAGAAGAACTTTCTGCGTTCTGATCTTCAGCTTCATCATCCGGGAGAATTGCTCCAAAAATGACCAGCACTGCAAAAACGGCAGCAACAATTTTCAATATTTTTCCAATTTTTATGCCTTTTGGTGTCTGCTGATTATTGCTTTCGTTTTTAGAAATATCTTTTTCCGAAATTATCATATTGCTACCCCTCTATTCAACTCAATGGAAGTCCGTCTGCATCGGTAAAATTGTTAGTAAATACAAGTGTGAACAAATCATATAATCCCCAAATTACCCCAAAAAAACCGGCAGAAACAAAAGATATAAGCAGAAGTGCCCCTCCACTCTTTATCTTCCCAACATAAAATCTGTGCAGTCCAAATACACCAAAGAAAATCAAGCAAAGTAATATTGCCACCGCCTTTTTCTTTGTAGATTTTGTATTGTCAACACCACTACCACGATTGTTATTAAGACCGTCACCTGTTACAATCATTTTATTCTCCTTCTTTTTTTGACTCCTCTTCAATCTGCATTGCAAGAGGAATTATTTTCTGCAAAAGCCGTGCAAGAGCCTTTGTCCCTTCGTTCAGAACTTGCTCAGACTGCATTTCGACTTTGTTGATTATCACTACATTAGAAAATGTTGAAACCTTGACATCAATAAAATTCACATCTGGCAAAGGTATCTTAGCTAGCAATACACCACTGTAACCGATGTAAATATTCTTTGTAGTAAGCAAAAGACCATTTTTGCAGTTCTTCGTAAATGTATTGTCAAACAGAAGAATTACATCCTCGCCGACACATCCTTTCGCATAGGATTTTACAGCTTTGAGGACATAGTCCGGCTTGTCATCCGCCAGAAATACATGCTTTGAAAAGTCTACATTGTTTTTACCAGCCTCAGCCATTGCCTCATAATACATTTTCGTAATTTTCCCTCTCGGATTCTCACAAACTACAGGGGCCGGATCTTGCTCAGGAACAGGTGTTTGATCCAGAACGGGAGAAGAAGCTGGTTCTGAAGGAGGAGGAAGTTCTTTTTTAACTTCCACACGGACAAATGACGGATTTTTTTCCTCGATTTTTTTTATGGCTTCATCCGAAGTGACTTCCTCAAATTTATCCGCCGCATCATCGGTATCCATCTCCAGCTCCTCACCGGCAAATTTGTAACACACGGCAAGCTCTTTTCGTTCCATCTTCAAAGCTCTTTTTATAAGAGCTAGGTTGTATGCATACGCAGGGCTTGCTGAATCTTCCTCTGACAATCCTGCAAATACCAGAAGGACTGTTGTATAGGAAAGAACCGCCTGCTCCCTGTCATAATCAATCTCATTCATATCCGCAAAATATTCTTTTGCAGTTTGACTATTTGCGGCTTTATACGCTTCATCAATCTTGTCTTCAATAGAGAAAAGAGAGATGTCTTCTCCATACATACCTGAAAGGCATTGAGCTATCGTTTTTTTATCGCTTCTTTCAAGATTCCGATTGTTTCCCATTAAGAAAACCAGAGTTCTAAGCATATCATTTCTATTAATAGGGCATCTTTCATTCTGCCCATCTTCTGCATCTGTCGAAATGCGTTCAACCTCAGAAGAAGCCCCATCTCCGCTATCAGAGAATGAATCAACTACAGCATCTGCAATCCTTGCTCCTAATGTAGCCTTGAAAAAGTCAAATCCAATACCCATTTTTATTCCTTTACTTTACTATATTTTCACGATTTTATTGCTTATAAAGCAATATACAGTTTATTATATAGCTCTACAGGCAATTTGTCAATTAAAACATGACTTATAATGCTATATGTTATGGAAGAATACAGCGTTGCTACGGAGGAGTTTTTTAGGGACAGGCTCCGGTTTTTGAGGAACGAGAGGAAGATTTCGGCAAGGGAGATGAGTCTTGCGCTGGGGCAGAATGAGACTTACATTAACAAGATTGAGACTGGAAAATGCACTACTACTATTGCAAGCTTTTTAAAAATCTGCGAGTACCTTCAAGTGACGCCTGAGCATTTTTTTAGCGCAGACGTAAAAAACATATTAAATAATGACAGCGAAATATTAAAACTCTTCCATAAGCTTACGTCTTACCAGTCGGAATACATGTTTTCTTTTCTGAAGGATTTGACGGAGTGATGACTCTTCTTGGCAAATAAGACTCCGTCATGCTAGCTTGACTTAGCATCTGTATAGGCTCTGCCGTCAGCTTTTACAGATCCGAATCGACTTCGGTATGACGGGGCATTTTTTTTGCACGGCCCTTCGACTGGGCTCAGGGACCTCCTGCTAGTGAGTTTTAGCAAACTACTTTCAGTGTTAGGATGTAGATAATACAGAGATCCCGAATCGAGTTCGGGATGACTATTGGCAGGGGGCGGGATGACTGATGGCAAAGTTCGGGATGACGCGCCTATTTTGGATGACGGGGCATTTTTTTTTGCACGGTCCTTCGACTGGGCTCAGGGACCTCCTAGTAGTGAGTTTTAGCCAACTACTTTCAGTGTTAGGATGTATATAATACAGAGATCCCGAATCGAGTTCGGGATGACTATTGGCAGAGTTGGGGATGACTGATGGCATGGGGCGGGATGACGCGCCTGTTTTGGATGATGGGGCATTTTTTTTGCACGGCCCTTCGACTGGCTCAGGGACCTCCTGGTAGTGAGTTTTAGCCAACTACTTTCAGTGTTCAGGATGTATATAATACAGAGATCCCGAATCGAGTTCGGGATGACTATTGGCAGAGTTGGGGATGACTGATGGCAGAGTTGGGGATGACTGGTGGCAGAATCTTTGCAGTCCCAAGCGCGGCAGGCACTGGAGGGGCGCACGAAAGTGCGTTGCGAAGCAATGGAGCGGGTAGGGTCCCGCGGAACCCCGGAAGCGCCACACACGGGGCATGAATGTTTGCAAGAAAGAATGGCTGTCCCAAAAGCAAGCGCCGCAAAAAAAAAAATAGAAAAAGCATAGATTAATTTTACACAAGTCATTTCGAGAGCCTCAATGACCGCGAAAAACGCCTCAATGACCGGGCGAAAAAGTCAATGACCGGGCGAAAAAGTCAATGACCGAGCGAAAAAGTCAATAACCGGGCAAAAAAAAGCCACAATCCGGCAAGAACCAGACTGTGGCACGGGAAAAAAATTAGTTTATATTTCGTTGAAGAAAATTATTTTTTCTTCAAGTACTTTACGCAGTCAAGAGATACGGCTGCAAGGATGATGAGTCCCTTAAAGACGAACTGCAAGTTGGTGTCGATTCCAAGGAAGGTAAGGCAGTAGGTTAAGCCGGTAAAGATTATTACACCTAGTACCGCACCGCTTATTTTTCCGATGCCGCCGTAGAAGGAAACGCCACCGACTACACAAGCTGCAATTGCATCCATTTCGTAGCCCTGGCCGGTTCCTGCGCTTGCGTTTGCACGGAAGGCTTCCAAGAAAGCACCGCACCCGTAGAAGACGCCAGCCATTACGAATACGCCGAGCGTTACCCAGAATACGCTGATTCCGCTTACGGATGCAGCTTCGGGGTTGCCGCCGACTGCGAACATGTTCTTGCCGAAGGTTGTCTTGTTCCAGATGAACCAAGCAACGAAGACTGCTATGACCGCCGGGACTATAAGTTTGGGGAAGGTGATGAAGTCTCCGCCAACATAGCCCAGTTCCCATCTGCCGCCAATTGCGTCCTTGATTGCCTTGTCGATTGAGCCAACCGGAGTTCCGCTTGTTCCAAAGAACAAAAGTCCGTAGATGATAAGCTGGGTTGCAAGGGTTGAAATGAATGGGTGCATCTTAAAGTATGCAGAGAAGAATCCTGCTATTGCGCTGAACATAACGCAGAAGAGGATAGAAAGAATGATTGCTGTTGCAATTCTGCTTCCGACGGACATTGTTGTAAAGTTCCAGGGGCCAAGGCCAAAGAGCTTTACGATGTTTTCGCCAGGGTGCAAAAGAAGGCCGGTGATTACGGAACCAAGTGCTACCATGCGGCCAACGCTCAAGTCGGTACCGGCAAGGAGGATGAGTCCTGCTACGCCAAGGGCATAGAACATGCGGACTGATGACTGCTCAAGAATCGTAAAGATGTTGGGCAAGTTAAGAAGCACGCCCTTTCCCGTAAGAGGGGCTATGATTATACATGCAATAAAGAAGATAAGGATTGCAACATAAAGTCCGTTCTTTAAGAGGAATTCCTGAGGGGTAAACTGGTAGGCGTAGTTCTTTACTCCCTGCTGGAATTCTTCCACAAAATTTGTGCGGCTGTTGCGGAGGCTTATGTTCTTCTGAACGTGGTCTACAAAGGCCTGGTGGATGACATCCTTACAGCCCTGCAATGCGTCCTTGTACTTGTTCTTTGCATCAAAGAGGGCGCTCTTTAGCTCGTAGCGGGCCGTGGCAAGTTCTGCCTTGGTGTTTTCGCTGCGTTCAGAAAGAATCTTTGACTCACGCTCGGCAGCTTCAAGTTGAATCTGCTCAACGGTGGCAAGATATTCCTTCTTTATGTTTTCCTTTATGGCATTCTGTTCTGCAGTAACTTTTGCAACAATGTTCTTGCTAAGGGCATTTGCATAGGCAACGGCTTCTTTTGTGATTGCCTTGTCCTTTGCATTGTTCTTTGCGGCAACAGACTTTGCTTCCTGAAGCTGGGCCTTGCATTCAGCAATAGTCTTTTCTTTTTCCTGCGCATTCATCATCTTGCTGCGCTTTACTTCCGCAATTTTTTGGTTCAATAAAGAAATCTTGTTTACGCCGTCTTTGCGGAGTTCTTCAAGAGTCTTGCTGTACTCGTTTAATTTTACGCTTTCTTCCAAAGAATTTACGCTTTCTATATCCTGTGCCATTGCTTGCCTCTCTTACAAATATTTTGCGGAAAGCCGCAGGAGTTCTTCCTGATTCGTTTCCTTTGTGTTTACGATTCCCGAAAGCCGGTGGTTGGACATAACCGCAATCCTGTTCGTAATGCCAAGAATCTCTGGCATTTCGCTTGAAACTACGATTATGGTTTTTCCTTCTTTTGCCATCTTGATTATAAGCTGGTAAATTTCATACTTTGCACCAACGTCAATACCGCGGGTTGGCTCGTCCATAAGGAAGATGTCCGGTGAACGCTCAAGCCACTTGCCGATGATTACCTTCTGCTGGTTGCCTCCAGAAAGGCTGGAAATAAGCTCGTCTGCGGAAACGCATTTTGTATGCATTGCCTTAATCTCGCGGTCAGCTGCTTCCTGCATCTTGCGCTCAGAAAGGATTCCCCCGCTCTTGTAGCTTCTAAGGTTGGTAATAACCGTGTTGAATTTTATGGTGTCTTTGCCGAACATTCCGTTTACCTTGCGCTCTTCCGTAACAAAGGCAAAGTTGTGGTCCATGGCGTCCTTGCTGTTCCTAAAGCGGAGCTTCTTGCCGGCAGCAATTATTTCTCCCGAAGCCAGTGTGCGGACACCAAAGAGGGACTCAAGAAGTTCAGACCGTCCAGCCCCAACAAGACCGTAAAGGCCAAAGATTTCTCCCTTGCGCACAGTAAAGGAAATGTCCTTTAGCACAGGGTTGAATTTTGTGGAAAGGTTTCGCACCTCAAAGTAAGGCTCACCTGGAACATTGTCTACGTCCGGGAAGCGCTTATCCAAAGAGCGGCCTACCATTGCGGCAATCAGTTCGTCCATGTTGGTTTCTTTTACGGACTTTGTAAGAATCATCTTACCGTCACGCAAAACAGAAACATCATCGCAGATTTCAAAAATTTCATCCATCTTGTGCGAGATGTAAACAAATGATATTCCTTGCTTCTTCAAATCATTTACGATTGAAAAAAGCTTCTTGATTTCCGGTTCAGTTAAAGAAGAGGTTGGTTCGTCCAAAACAATTATCTTTGCCTTGTAGGAAACAGCCTTTGCAATTTCCACCATCTGTCTCTGGGAAACGCTCATAGTGCGCATGATGCGCTTTGGATCTACATTCATCTTAAGGGAAGCAAAGAGGCGCTGAGACTCGCGCTGCATTTTTACTTCGTCAACAATACCGAATCTTAAGGGATAGCGGCCTAAAAACAAATTGTCCTGAACCGTACGGTCCAAGCACTGGTTCAATTCCTGATGAACCATTGAAACTCCGTTTTCCAGAGCTTCTTTTGGTGTCTTAAAATCTACAGGCTTACCTTCAAGAAAAGTCTGTCCCTCATCGCGGGCATAGATTCCAAACAGACACTTCATCATTGTAGACTTGCCGGCTCCATTCTCGCCCATAAGGCCAAGAACGCTTCCGCGTTTTACAGTAAGGTTTATGCCGTCCAGAACTTTATTCTTTCCGAATGATTTTGACAGGCCTTTAATCTGAAGCATTACGTCTTCGCTCATAATTCTCCTGACCTTAGCCTTTACAAGGGTAGGTATTTCCGCCCATCTTTTGAAAGCCAATCACAAAAAAAGTGGCTGTTACAAAAAATCCGGCCTAAAAAATGGCGGCACCGCAAACAAAAGTGATGCCGCCATATCCATAAGCTTGCCAGGTTAAACCCGACAATAGCAATTAGCTGTCATCCAGAACCGTCAACCGTCACACTTAAATCGTAAGTGTCACACTTAAACCGTAAGTGTCACCCTGAACTGCTACGCCACATTCGCACGCACTTGCTACGAATGTGGATTCAGGGTCTGTCCATGCACCAACAGTCATTTCATTAGACAACATTCATAGATTCCGAATGACATGCTAATTGTACTTAGTATTTAGTACTTAAGTCTGTCTGTGTAGTCACGGCCAGAGTTTGTCTTAACCATGTTGATTGCGTATGCATCATAGTTGCCAAGGTTTGTGAACTTGTCAATGCAGCTTGATTCGTTCTGACCGTCGCCCTGTACGATTGTAAGGTCAAGGTTCAGAAGAGGTGCATAGTAGTTCAATGCAGGAACGTAGCTAGAAGAAAGGAAGTTGTCTGCTGAGTTGTAAACTGTAAGAAGAACCTTCTTTGTTTCTGCATTTGTCTGCTTGATTCCAGTGTCGCGGTTTCCAGCCTTGTACTGTTCCCAGTTGGAAGAGTTTACGCCAGAGTTCTGTGCAAGAAGAGCCTTTGTGCTGTTAACATAGTCAACAGGAGCAGAAATCTTGTTGCCGTAGCGGTCTGTTGTAGAGATACCCTGTGTGTAAACATCAGAGCCTGTAAGACCGTCAAGAAGGTTGCGGAGAACCTGGAGAGTTGCTGTTGCCTGTGCGTCTACGTTCTGGGAAACTGTACCTGTAAGGCGGCCAGCACCAATTGCTTCGATTGCGTCTGCGTTTGCATCATAACCGAAGATCGGAACACCTGCAGGATAGTTTGAAGCCTGGAGACAACCCATAGCCATACCGTCGTTGTTAGAAACAACCATATCAATCTGGTCTGCAAACTTTGTTGCCCAACCGCTCATTGCGTCTGTAGCAGCGTTTGCGTTCCATGTAGAACCGTCTGTACCGGTCATTGCCTTTCCTTCAAGCTCTACAACCTTGAGAGTCTTTCCGCCAACATTTACGGAACCGTCCTTTACGTTTGTAGGATCTGGTGAACCGTTCCATGTGTCCAAAGCACGGCGGATACCTTCTGTACGTGCGCGGGAGTCATTGTGGCCAACATCACCAACGCAGAGAACATAACCCAAGATGCCGTCGCCATTGCGGTCGATTACAGCAGGGTCTGCGGATGCAAGGAAGTCCTTAATGAGCTGTCCCTGAACTGCACCACCACCAGCTGCGTCAAAACCAACATAGTATGTGCTTCCGTTCCAGTTCATTGACTCCATGTCAATTTCGCCACTTACAGGATCAGATGGCTGTCTGTTGTAGAATACGAGAGGCTTGTCCTTATTTGCCACTTTTGCAACGTTCTTTCCGCCGCATGATACTGCAGAGATTGCAGCTGCGATAACCACACCAGCAAGAATTACCTTTTTCATATTACCTCCAAAAAAAGATAGCATTATCTTTAACTGATTACGATTTTATTTTAGAGGCGTGCAATTGTCAAACAAATTTGGCCCGAATTTGGGCGTTGTAATTTTAGTTTAGTGCAAAAATTTCGGGATTTTATATTCGGTTTTTCTCCCAGGGAGGGGGAAGTCTCCCCCTGCGGCCGCACTTCGTTGCGTCCTACCCCTTCTACAGGGGGTTGCACCCCCCGTAACGCCCCCCACATATTTTAGAAGGGAACCTTGCTTTCAAAAACCATTGCTTCATTCGTTGCAGGATGAATAAATTCAAGATGGCAGGCATGGAGCATAAGGCGTTCCCCCGGTGTGCATTTTCCATAGAGCGTGTCTCCGATTATTGGCGTTGCAAAGCCGTGGCTGTCCGCACTGGCAAGGCGAAGCTGGTGGGTGCGGCCTGTATGCGGAACAAATTCAACTCGGGTTACATTCCTTACGGACAAATCAGGTGCGGTGTAGCGTTCAACGTTGAGAATGCGCCAAGAGGTTACGGCTTTTTTTCCGTAAACGCTGTCCCAAATTTGATGGGGCCTGTTGTCCACATCCAGGCGGAAGTAGAGTTCCATGCAACCTTCCTGGACAATCCCCTTCTTTGCAAGAACCCCGTCCAAGAGAGCTGTGTATTTTTTGCTTACCTGCCCTTCCATAAACTGCCGGCTCAAAATTCGGTGGGCTTCTTTTGTAAAGGCAAGAACCATTAGCCCGCTTGTTTCCATGTCCAGTCGGTGAACAGAAGGCTGTTCAATGCATGCGGGAAAAAGGCGCTTTAGGCGGGTCGTAACGCTGTCCAATTTTTCTATACCCCTACCAGGTATGCTCAAAAGCCCTGACGGTTTGTTGATGACGGCAATATGCTCGTCGCGGTAAAGAAGTTCAAGCCCCAGCATAGAAGGCAAAACTATTCCGCACCTCTCGTCGCAAGGACTCCTTGGCTTTAGCTCCTGGCCCTTTTGGTAATAGGCTTCGCAAAGGCTAAGAGGCTGCATGGAAGAGGCAAAGGCATAATCCAAAAGCTTTGGGGCGCAACATTCGCCTGTTCCGGTTGGCGGAAGGGTTTGCAGATTACGCTCAGCGCAGATTGTTTTTAACGAACGCATTTTTTTGTCTGCACAATGAAATGAATATAATTCAAAAACTTTTGCAAGGGACTGGTCGGTTAAGGCAGTGCGCTCGGTTTTGAGCCTACGGATTTTTTCACTGTCTGTACAGGCGGCAATCTCTTTTGTAAGCTCATGAATTTCTTTATCGTTTTGCGAAAGAGCTTGGTCTATTTTACTTGCGCTTACAATGGGGGGAAGAAATTTTATTGATGCCAAAGAGGCACATTCAGAAAGCATGCTGTCGGCGGCGAAGTCTCTATTGCCTGTACTGTTTGCAAATATCTCTGACAGGCTAAAAGGAGGAAAATCTTCAAGCGGAGTATCGCATCCCCTTTTAAAAACAGCCCTGGTTGTTCCGCTAACCGTTACAAGGGCATGGCATTTTTTACCGTCGGTATTGTTTTCAGAAACGACAAGCGCACCAAGCATTATTCCACCAAGAGTGCGTTCCGTTGCCGAGCGGGATGAATCCACAGCCCTAAGTTCCAGTAGTCCTAAGTCCAAGGCATGGGAAAGAAGCTTGCAAATTTTTAGCGCAGCATCTTCCTTAAAGGGAGGGAACATAGCGTCCTTCCTGCAGCGATTTTTCCACCTGGTTTATGATTGAATCCGGGGTGCTTGCTCCGGCCGTAATTGCCACGGTCTTAAAAGAAAAAAACTCTTCCGGTATTTCCGAAGCATCTTCTATTAAAGCGGCACGGGGGCAGACGGAAAGTGCCCTTTCGTAAAGCCTTCTTGTGTTGGCAGAATTTTTTCCACCGATTACGATGATTGCATCAGCCATGCCTTTTAGTTCAAGCAGGGCTTCCTGCCTTTCCATTGTTGCAGAACAAATTGAATTGAAGACCTGTACACCGGGATTTTTTTGCAGGATAATGTCGCTTATGGCCTTGAATTCTACGGGGCTGAACGTGGTCTGCGCAATAAGCACAGCCTTTTCAGGCACCTGCAAAGAGGAGGCTTCTTCTTTTGTCTGCACGACGACCGACCTTCCGTTTGCAAAGCCCTGGATGCCGGTAACTTCCCCGTGATTTTTGTCGCCCGCAATAATAACGGTAAAGCCTTTTGCGCTCCATTCCGCCGCACGCTTCTGGCTTATATGCACGCGGGGGCAAGTTGAATCCTTTATGCAGACCTTCATTGCCCTAAGCTTTTCCAAAACAGCGGGTGTTGTTCCATGGGCGCGGATAAGGACTATGCTGTCCTCTCCCAGAAATGAAGCTTGCCCCAGGCTTTCTGCGTCAAGGATTTTTAGTCCCCGAGACTGCAGGGCATTCATTACGGACGGATTGTGAATCAAAGGGCCAAGGGTATAGACGGTTTTTCCCTGCGAGTCGTCCAGCGCCTTTTCTGCACCTTCAACAGCGCGGCGAACCCCCATACAGTAGCCTAAAATTTTTGCACGAATTACAGTCATAAGTTCCCATCAAAGGGGAGGGCAGATTTTTTAACGTTAAAAAATCTGCCCTCCCCTTTGATGGGAACTTATGACTGTAATTCGTGCAAAAATTTTAGGCTACTGT
>ODAI014607562.1_pt1 | contig 17466 bp, 13 predicted proteins | sample 1539321 | NCBI WGS metagenome assembly ODAI01 (sample SAMN02144231, study PRJEB22623) | gut metagenome | biome: sheep rumen | host: Ovis aries | place: New Zealand | reverse complement strand
CATCCACGTCTTGCTGCCGACGGATTTTTCAGACAGACCATGGCCTACAACAAGCGCAACAAGTGTGTGGAGGTGGCTTACTATGGACTCGATGGCAAGCTGGTCGTTTCGCGTTCCAATGATTATGCCCGGAAGACTTCTGACTACAGCAACCATGGCGACGTGACCAAGGAGAATTACTACAATGCCAAGAACGAGCTCTTCCGTGTCGACACCTATAAATATAATGAGAAGAACCGCCTGACGGAGATGGTCATCTGTAATGACAAAGGTCAGAAAGACGATTCCTTCTGGGGCTTCTCCCGTATGACAATTAGCTACAACAATGGTGGTATTGTGCCTAAGCAGCGAGTCTACTACGACAAAGGTGGCAGTCAGCTTGCTCATCAAAACTATAATGAAAGCACCAAGCAGTGGGGAGATATTCAGAACCGCAATGCCATGCGTGGCCTCAACGTGGTGGGAAGCCGGTGGAAAGAGGTCATCAAGGAGGCATCGGCCATGTGTCCCATAGATAATGGGCAGGGAATTATTATCACCAGGCTGGATCTTGACGGAGATGTCGTTACGTGTGTCATCAAAATAGCTATCGTTGATGTGAACGATATTGACGAAGAGCAGAAGCAAAACATCAACTCCATGATGGGGCAGGCCGTCAGTGCATTGAAGAAGTCATGGGGTATGCCGTCATCGGCAAAGCTCATTCTAATCTTGCATGACAAAAATGGGCGAAAAATCAATTGAACCGTGCATCACGTTAACTTGTAAAAAACAATTATTCTTGTAAATAACATAAATGGAGAACAATAACCTGTTTAATGGCCGCTATTTCTTCGAGCGTATGCTGGGAAGAGGCAATTTCTCTGAAGTATGGCTGGCTAAAGATGTGCAGACCGACATTGAGGTGGCATTGAAAATCTATGCACCTGCTACCGGACTTGATAGCAACGGTCTGCAGATACTCTCGCGTGAGTTTGCTATTGTGGTGAATGCCAATCATTCCAATTTGCTCAAACCGCTTTACTATGACGTGTGCGACCGCAAGCCCTTCTTAGTATTGCCTTTTTGCAAAAGTGGCAGCATATTGCGCCATGTAGGCCGCTTTACTGAAGAAGACACGTGGCACTTGTTGCACGATGTGGCAAGCGGTCTAGCTTTCCTACATGCCATGGAGCCTCCCATCATTCATCAGGACATCAAGCCTGACAACATCATGATTGGTGATGCGGGACAGTATCAGATTACCGACTTTGGCGTGAGTGCTCATTCAAGAAGCACCCTGCGCAAAACCATGAGTAGCGAGCTGAAGTCAGCCGGGACTACCGCTTATATGGGGCCGGAACGCTTTGGAAAGAACAGTCAGCCACAGCCGGCTAACGACATCTGGTCGCTGGGTGTCATGGCTTACGAGATGATGACGGGCGACGTGCCATTTGGTGACCACGGCGGATTGTTGCAGAAGCAGGGCGCGGACATTCCTGACATTCCTGCCAATAAGCTTAGTCCTGGCTCAGAACTTGGCTTGGTGTTGCAACATTGTCTTGCTGAAAATCCAGACGATCGTCCTACGGCCGAACAGCTTGAGCAATGGGCTGACATGGGACTACGTGGTGAAAAGATTTTCCCGTCGTTTATGGAAAAGCACAAAACGGTCATTATTGGTGCAATATGCGGATTTCTGCTGCTCTTGGTCATGGTGTTACTGATATGGCGTATCGTCTCCCACAAGTCTGAATCTGATGTGCCTGTAGAAGGAACCTATGCTTATGCCTGCTATCAGCTGAAAGATGCCAAACAGGCACGCGACGGACTGACGCTGGCTCAGGAACTGTCAGGCGAGGGCAATGCCGAGGCAACCTATTTGCTTAGTCAGCTCTATTTCAAGAGCCTTGCGCCACGCGACTATCAGCCAGACTCTATCATGGTCATTAAGAAGAATCTGGACTTGCCTGTTGACAACAAGAAGGCTCATGAATTGTTGCTCACTACTATTGAGCAGAACCCAAATCACTATTATGCCCTCTACGAGCTGGGCTGCGACTTCCTTGGCGGCGACGCTCGCACAGAGGCAGTGAGCCGGGACATCACTGAAGCCGACAAATACCTGAGGAAGGCACTGGAGCTGGCTGAGAAGAACAACGATATTCGATACGTTGAACTCATCAAAGAACAGATAGCCCGATATGCTGACGAAGGGACAATGGAATAGAACAAACTGTTTTGAACATGAATATGAATAAGAAACTTTTCCTGTTTTTTGCTGCCTTCGGGTGCGGCATGGCTACCATGGCACAGACGGTAGTGTGGTCGCAACGGCCAGATGGAGTAGCTGCCAGACAGACTGTCTTCCATTCTGGTGGCAAGGTAGGATTGCGCAATCTGCAGGGGCAGCAGGTGCTCAGTGCGCAGTACGACAGCATCACACCCTTCCGTGGCGGCTATGCACTGGCCTTGCAGAACGTGGGTCGACGCGGCATGATCAAGGCTATCATCCGCGAGGGCGACTTCGACGTGACTGAGGTGGCCGAGGAGCTGTATGCCAACAAGTATTCCTATTTCTCTGAAGGGAAGATGTGCGTGAGCAATGCCATGCGCCAACAGGGATTCCTGTCTACCGACGGCAACCTGATCATCCCATGCCAGTACAAGACCGTTCACCCCTTCTTCGAGGGACTGGCTTCAGTAACTTACCAGTCTGCCAACGGAAAGGAAAACGTCTATTACATCAACGAATCGATGAATGAGATAAGTGTCGAGCCTGGCTATGGCGAAGTGATTTTCGGGTCATCGTTCGTCAACGACCAAGCTGTGGTGTTCACCATCAACCGCAAAGGCTATGTCATCAACCGCAATGGTCGCACGCTGGGACGCTATCACTACTCAGTTGAGGAAGCTTACCAGACGGCACGTAACTCGGCTGAATATGCCCTTGCCGAGCGCAGCAAGCCGCTGAAGCAGGAGGTGGTGTTGGAGCAGCCCGCCGATCAAGGCTATACGGTCTACGAAGAGGGTGGCGTGTATGGCTATAAGACCACCGAAGGCAAGATTGTCGTGCCGGCGCAATTCCAGAATGCAGAACCCTTCAAAGGAGGTTTTGCCAACGTGATGATGGGCAATAAGGCTGGTGTGCTTCGACTGATAGAAAACGGCTCGTTCAGTGGGACTATGGAAAAGCCCCGTGTGAAGGTGGGCAGCAACGGGCAGGCTGAGAAGGTGAGCTACGACGTGACCGTCCCGGAGGGCTTGAAGGATGCTAACATCGTGCTGCGTGTATTCGACGAGAAGGGTTCTGAGCAGAAAAACGTAGTGGCACACAATGCTTCAGGCATCAGCCGTTCGTTCGACTTCTACCCTGAGATAGCCGATGGTCAGAACACGGCACGCTACGACCTGTACTTAGGCACCAGCGACGGACTTCTGTTATGGAGTAGTCGTGCCGACCTGGCTTTTGAGCGCACCAGTGAGACGATTGGGCAAGAGGACAACAACCTGGTGGCTCAGCACAAACCGGCAGGAAAGCCAAAGTTCAGGGTGGCTCCGCCAAGGAATCCTCGAAAGAAAGCCGACCAGAACGACAATTTCCCAGTCTCAGTGACCATCAGCAATACCGGCGATGCCAATGGAATGGTCACGGTCACACTGCGAGTGAACAATCAGGACGTGGGCAAGCAGCGTGTCAACGTGAAGGCTGGAAGCAGCAGTCAGGCCACCATCTCGTTTAAGGTGAAGAAAGAACGACTGGCAGCACTCGTTGAAGCCATACTTGACAATGGGACGAAGAGCGAAAGTCATATCGACCTCAAAGCGTTCTATTGATGCGCTGTTTCACACTGTTTTTTTAGATTAAAATATACTCTTTTTATTATTAACATTAACTTAATTAACTTTTTGTGTATGAAGAAGAAATTCTTATTTATGCTTTTGGCACTCTCGTGTGCTTTCAGTTCTTCAGCATTCGCTTATGACGATGATGAAGATCCCAACGCAGTGCAAGATCGTCGTAGTTCGGTGTTGAAACTGGGACCGAAGGTAGGAGTGAACTTTGCCCACATGAGTAAGTTCCAAGGGGCCGACTTGGAACAGGGCATGGGTGTTGGGTTCAACCTTGGCGTTGCCGCACAGATGCATTTCGGACGCAAGCGTGGTGCCGATGCCGGTACAGGCCCTCTGGGTGTCCAGTTAGAGGTTCTTTATGCTCAGAACAGCATTAAGACGAGCAGCAAAAACATCAAGTTGTCTTATCTGGAAGTTCCTGTACTGGTGAAGTTTTTTGTGCTGCCTAACCTCAGCATTGAGGCAGGTCCCACTTTCTGCAAGCTGCTCTCTTCCTCGCCCGACGTGATCAGCGACAAGAGCAAGGTGGTGAGTATTAAGACTGGTGACCTGAAAGGTGGCGATGTGAGGCTCTCAATAGGGGCTAATTTTGAGACAAAAATGGGTCTTGTGCTGGGTGCCCGTTATAATATAGGTACCAGCAAGCTGGCAGGCAATTTCCCCTGCAAAGTGAACGACCTTTCAATCAATGCCATCTGGTTGTTTGATATAGCCAAATTCTGATGTTTAACCATTAATAATTCCGACAATCGTTATGAAAAAATATTTATACATTGCAATGCTTGCCCTCTCAGGAATCTGGGCATCATGTTCGAACGATGAGATTGAAGTGTCGCACACGGTGACTGTAACTATTGACCCGTCTGACTTGTTCAGCTGTTATGATTTTAAGGATACACGTCATGACATCGAACAAATATCAGATACCTATCGCACGTTTAACTCAGAATACGGACTGTACATACAAGCTCGTTCCTTGTTCTACAACAGAGAGACCGATGAGCTGGTAGACTCTATCGTACAGTTCTGCACCAACACCAATTCATTTACCATATCAAAGCTCATACCTGCTGGCAAGTACTATGTGGTGACCACACTCTGCTTTGCCGACAAGGATAAAGATACGTGGTGGACACTGACGGACGGTCAGACGCTGTCTACGGCCAACCTGTATGCCAGAAACCGCTTCAGCAAGTGGAGCATCATGTCGCAGTCGGTTGAGACGGTCGATGTCTTGGTGGATAGTGATGCACCATCGGTTATAACCAAACCACAGCCCGTGGGAACACTGGTCTATGAGTATTATCAGAACTTCCAGTATCGCAATGCGTCATCAACGTCAACGGTTTCCGACAATAATGTTCGTGAGATAGCACTTTACACGCAGAGTGCGGCAAAGTCATATAACTTGAGCCCAAAGGCTACCAACAAATTCAATTATCGTGAGGCCACAGGACTCAATTCCTGGTACTATGCCGACTATCATGAGCCTTCAAATTTCAATAAGACTTGGACTTTTTTCAAGAGCAATCTCTATGGATTTTGCTATATCATGGAACCACAGGCTAAGTTGTGCTTCGGTTATACGCTCAAGAACGAATCGTATTTCCATGGCTATGGTGAGAAGAACTACACTTTGACTCCTGGTGTGATGCAACTGGCTTATTGGGACTGGTTCCAAGTGGGCAATCCATACTTTGGAACAGCCGACAACAATCACTGGCATGTTTACACCTACAATGCTCCTAAGTTCGAACAGCCCAACGGGCAGCTCGGTCCGGTTGTCAGACAAGAACTCCCCCTGACGGTTGTAGGCGAAACCCAGAACTGGCAGGATGGCCCTGTGCAGCCAGATAATATGTAAAAAGTACCAGAATGAATTTTGGCCAGAATTATTTGAATTCTGGCCAAAATTTGAAAAATTCTGGCTAAAATTATTTCCTACTGACTGATGACGAAGTAGAACAGTCAAGGTTCCTGTTATATGGCTCTGAATAGCTGAATTCTATGAACAATACAAATATCAAATTTCTCTGGTTGATAGTTCTCGCAGCCCCAGGCTTACTGTGGGCTGGCGAGCGTAAGACCATAGCTCCTTTGCTCACTTCACACTGGCATCAGCAAGCTCCTTATAATGGTTTGTCGCCGGTTGTGGCTGATGGGCAGGTGAAGACTGTGGCCGGATGTGTGGCCATTGCTGCCTCGCAGATAGCTTACTACTGGCGGCGAGACAATCCTGAGATCACGCTTCGCGACACACCCGTTTATCCATACGGCAACGCACCTGTCACCTATTCGGTGCCATCGGGAACACCTTACAACTGGCATCTCATGCGCGACAGCTATGACGGTAGTGAGAGTCAGGCCGAACGTGATGCAGTGGCACTGCTCACATACGTCGTAGGAACTTCAGCCTATCTTAATTTCGGTTCTTCGACGGGCGGACAGATAAGCGACATTATCTATTATTCCTATTATTCCCAGTTGCATCTTCTATCTGAATATGCCACTAAAGCAGATTATTCTCAAGAACAATGGGAAGAATTAGTCTATGAGGAACTGCTTCTTGGGCGGCCAGTGCTTTACTCTGGCACTAAGCAAGGTGTTGGCGGACATGCAGTCGTTATCGATGGGTATGATGCGCAGACAGGACTTTTCCACTTTAATTTCGGATGGGGAGGAAGTCAAGACGGTTACTATACCGTCGACGATGTGACGGGGATGGATGGCTACTGTAAGTCACAGCATTGTGTTTATCAGATCAAGCCGATGCATCGCAATATCACTGCAAGCATGGCAACGGATGGACAACTTTCAGTGGGGGTAAGTTCAAAGGTTCAAGTGACGATAGCAAACAATAGCACGTTACCGGTTCATGGACTCAGAGTCTACCTTACCTCTGATGTGGAAGATATTGCTGATTATGAACCAGTGGCTCACAGTAGCGAAGTAGTGGCAAATGATGGCAAACAACAGGTAGTCGACATTAGCATCAAGCCTTCGGTTGCTGGTTCTTCACTTTTATTGTCAGTATATACCGATGATGGCGATTTTCTTTGCAGTACACCAGTAGAAGTATCTGCTTTCTCAGGCATTACTGGTGTGAGCGTGGGTGAAAGACTGAAAATAAGCACAGTAACTGGTGGTCTACGGATAGAACCGCATAGCCCAATTGCAGTTAGTATTTATACGGTTGGTGGTCAGTGCTGTTGGGAACAGATGGTGCAGGAGTCTTGTGTGGTTTCATTGGATAATGGTATCTATATTGTGAATGGGAGAAAATATGTTGTAAAATAGATTTGTATTTCGTCAACGGTTTATACTTATTTTTTTAATATACTACATGAAAAAGGAAGAAGTGATTGTACATTATAATATGCTGCTGTTCTTGCTAACATCAATGTTGCTGTTCAGTTCCAGTATTCGGGCAAGAATCGTAAGTGAGGATATGGCTGTCCTTATAGCAAAGAAATTTGTATCTATGCCAGAGAAAGAACTTAAAAGAATTCCCTTTATAATAATACCCAGGGCATAAAGTTGCCTGGCATTAAAAAGGGAACGACTATAATTAGAAAGAGTAACGGAAGCACAAAGAAGGTGTTCTCAAGATAATCAGATAAGTTTTTTGTCATTAATGCTATTGCAGACAGATATATTTCGTCAATCGTTTTGTTGAAATCAGGGAAATTGTGTATCTTTGCGCCTCGAAACTACAGAGAGAGCGCTTATGAAAGAGACGTTGCAGCGAGGGTGGAAGGCTTGCATGGCCTTCTTCCAACGGCCGTTCTTCACGGACTATCGCACGATTGCAGGACTGTGGCTCCTGATGTGCGTAGCCATGATCATCAAGCATCAGGTTGACAACAACTTCCTCATTTTCGCCGGTGTGTTCCACCACACAGTGGCTGAGCTGCCGCTCTATGTCTATTATCCCGAGGAATACATTGACGTGAATCTCTACGGACCGGTGTTCTCACTCATCGTGGCACCGTTTGCCGTTATGCCCCGGCCAGTTGACTTGTTCTGCTGGCTGGTGTTTCTTTGTGCGTGTCTTTATGTGTCGGTGCGCAAGAGCAATTTCACGAGGTATCAGCAGCTGTTCATCCTGTGGTTCTGCAGCCACGAGCTGCTCAATGCCCTGTTCATGGCCCAGTTCAATATCGTTGTGGCTGCTACCGTCGTGCTCGCCTTTACGCTGATAGAGCGCGAGCGCGACTTCTGGGCAGCGTTCGTCATCATGCTTGGCACGATGGTCAAGCTCTACAGCATCGTGGGGCTGGCCTTCTTCCTCTTCTCCAAGCACAAGGGGCGGCTGGTGCTGTCGCTGTTGTTCTGGGGAGCGGTGCTGTTTGCGGCACCGATGGTGCTGTCGAGTCCTGAATACATTGTGCAGCAGTATGCCGACTGGTTCGATGCCATCCTGACCAAGAACGACCACAACATGAAAGGCATTGCGGGCGACTTTGGCGAGCCCACCACCAATATCTCGCTGGTGGGCATGGTGCGCAAGATTTCGGGCTGCACCACCTATAGTGACCTGTGGCTCATCTTGCCCGGAATGTTAGTGTTTGCGTTGCCCTATCTGCGTTTCTCGCAATACAAGCACGTGGCCTTCCGCGAGATGTTTCTGGCCTCGGTGCTCATGTTCTGTGTGCTGTTCAGCAACAGCTCGGAGAACAGCACCTATATCATAGCTTTCGTAGGCGTTTCGGTGTGGTACTGTTGTGTGCCCTGGAAGCGCACGCGATGGGACATTGCCCTGATGGTCTTCGTGTTTGTGCTGTCGAGCCTTTCGCCGGGCGATCTCTTCCCAGCCTATCTGCGCACTGAGTATGTGCGCCCCTACGCACTGAAAGCCCTGCCTGTGACCATCGTGTGGTTCAAGCTGTGCTGGGAGATGCTGACGAAAGACTATGAGAGCAAAGCGCTCGGAGAGCTCTGAGAACTCGGAGCGCTCGGAGAACTCAAACCCCTTCTTTCTCTTCGATAAAATAGACGGGTCGGCCTTTCGTCTCGTGGAAGATGCGTCCCAAGTATTCGCCGATGATGCCGAGCGACAGCAGTTGCACGCCGCCGAGAAACAGTATGACGGTCATCAGCGTGGGATAGCCTTGCACGGGGTCGTCCCAGATGAGCGTGGTGACGAGCACGTAGATCATGTAGAGAAATGCCACGAGCGACATGATGAGTCCCAGGATGGTGGAGAGGCGCAGCGGGGCAGTGGTGAACGAGGTGACACCGTCGATGGCGAGGTTCATGAGGCGTAAGAAGTTGAACGAGGATTCGCCGGCTACGCGGTCGCCCTGTTCGAAGAGTATCTCGTGTTTCTTGAATCCCACCCAGCAGTACATGCCCTTCGTGTAGCGCTGCGTCTCGCGCAGCTGCTTCAGCGCGTCGATGCACTTGCGGTCGAGCAGCCTGAAGTCGCCCACGTTCTCCAGAATCTCCACGCGAGTAGTCTTCTGCAGCAGTTTGTAGTAGAGCAGAGTGAACTTCTTGCGTGCCCAGCTCTCCTTGCCGCGTGTGATGCGCTTGGCATACACGTCTTCGTAGCCCTCGTTCCATAGCTTCAGCATGTCGGGTATGAGGTGAGGCGGATGCTGCAGGTCGGCATCCATGATCACCATGCAGTCGCCCGTCACGTAGTCGAATCCGGCAAGCATGGCGTTCTCCTTGCCGAAGTTGCGCGAGAGGTCAATGTAGCAGATGCGCTCATCGGCTCGTCGCAGCTGTTTGATCACGTCGATGGTGCGGTCGTGGCTGCCGTCGTTCACCATGACCACCTCCCATGCATAGTCTTTATGAGTATCCATGAGTTCCTTCAGCGCCACATACATGGCGGGGAGCGAGGCTTCTTCGTTGTAGCAGGGAATGAGTATTGAGACTTTCTTCATAGTGAGTATGTAGTATTTTTTTCGTTTTCGGGGAATGAGGAAGATGGGGGTAGAGGAGGGTAGAGAAGCCCTGCTCATGAGGACTGCTTGAAAGCGTAGAACTTCTGTCCTAAGTAGTTGATGACCATGAACAGCACGGTGCCCACGAGCATGGCAATGTTCTCCACGATGGTCTTGCTGAAGTGCATGCTCTCCAGCGCGTAGCGTGTCAGTGGCAGTGCCGCGCTGTAGGCTATGAGGTAGCACACCACGATGTTCAGCGCGAAGCGCAGGATAGACTGCCACGTTGAGCCCTGAAACTTGAACGTGAAGTGCTTGTTGAGGAAGTAGCTCAGGATGCTGCCGAAGAAATAGTCGCAGAACGACGACACCCAGTAGCTGCACCCGAAGGCATTGTAGAGAATGAACATGATGGCCGTGCCGAAAAGGGTGTTCACCACGCCCACCAGCAGGAAGGTGATGAAGGTGCGGTCGAAGAGAGCTCGGAGGGATTGGAGAGCTCGGAGCTCTCTGGGTTCTCTGAGTTCTCTGAGTTCTCCGAGTTCTCCGAGTTCTCTGCTCCCATAGTCCTTCGTCATCATTTCCCAGCACAGCTTCAGCCAGATGATTGCTACGGGCAGTGCCTTCAGCGCGTAGGGCTGCACCCACTCCTTGCGCAGGTAGGCGGGAAAGAGGTCGCTGGGCGAGAGACTGGTGAGCACAAAGGCAAACACCATGAGGGCCACGTCCCATCGCGAGCGCTGCCAAGGAGCTGCAGTGTACCACACCGCTACGCCCACCAGGGCAATGATGTAGCCGCTCGACTCGCTGCCCGTGCTGAGCAGCACGCAGAACATGAGCACCGAGGCCAGCAGCGTCTGTCGGAAGGCCATGTGCCGGTATTGCTTCAGGCGCAGATAAGGCAGGGCGAAAAGCACGAGCCCGGGCACGATGAGCCATAGGTCGCTGTAGGCCATGCAGCCGCTGATGCGCCGCACCATGCCCAAAAGCGAGATGTTCTGCGCAATAGACGACTGGTTCAGGTCATTCTTCGAAGTGAGGGCGGCAAACCACTCCTGATACTGCCCTATCACATATTCCGGACTGCTGATGAGCATGGGCAGGGCGAAGAGGATGAGGCTCCACCCGATGAGCGACAGCACAAAGCGCCCCTTGTGGCGGGAGAAGAAGAAGAAGGCCAGGCCCACGATGCCGTAGAGCTTGACCATCGTGCCGACCACGATGAAGAAGGCTGCCCAGCAGTCGCGCTCCTTCTCGATGAGGAAGAACGAGAGCAGGATGATGGCAGCGATGGCCACATTGAACTGCTGCATGAACAAGGCCGTGAGCAGCTCGTGGGCGCAGAACCACAGCACGAACACCTGCTGGCGGTCGGTGAGCAGCGAGTGGCGCACCGACTGATAGAGCATCAGCGACAGGGCCACACACCACATCACCATGCCCATCCACACAGGCACAACGGCAAAAGGAGCCACAACCAGTGAGAACAGCGGGCCATAGAGGCACACGTCAGCGTATTCGGCTGGATATTCAGCATAGAGGGGCAGCTCCTGCCACATGTGCCAGAACACACCGCGGAATATCAGGAAGTTGTTGTTGGCATGGAGCTTGGTCAGGGCGGCCAGCAGTGCGATGAGCAGCCACAGCCCGAGCAGCAACCGGTAGTCGCGCAGCAGAGGGTGGCGGAATAACTCTCCGATTTTTTCTCTCATCATCGAATACGCTGATTTTTTTTCTTTTTTTTTAAAAATGTCGTTAAGCTTCACTCCCCTTGTCGTTCAGGGCCGGGATGAAGCGTCTCCAGAACTTGCGATACTGAGCCTTGTGGAATCCGTGGCAGCCCATGGGCAGCCGGCCACCGTTCAGGCGGTAGCAGAGCTGAGGCTTCACGTCGAACCCGAAGCTGACGGCCTCGCTCACCGACGGCAGTCGGAACTGTTGCGGCACCGTGGCCCAGAAGATGTCTTCGTTGTGCAGTGGGTCCGTCAGCAGGTTGAATTGCTCTATCTCTCTTGCGTAGCACTTACAGGCATCGAGGAACGTGCTGACGCGGCGCAGCGAGAAGCCGCCGTTGCCAATCTTGTTGAACGTGCGGAACCGCGCCATCTTGTCGGCTGGCGTGAGCCGTTGCTTCAGCCAGAGCCACTGGCAGAAGGGAAAGTGGCGATAGCGTGGGGGCAAAGGCCACGTGGGAGCCACCAGGTCGTAGTCTTTGTCGCACCACTGTCTGAGCTCGTCGGTAAACACCCAGGCATCGAGATGACAGATGAAGATGTATTCCGTGTCGAGGAAGAGTTCGTAGAACTGTGCCGACATCATCATGCGGTTGTAGCCCTGAATGCCGTTCTTCAAGCCCAGCCACTCGTCGCTCACTTCTGTCACCGTGACGTTGCCGAAGCGTTCGGCATGCAACTCGTCGAGGCAGGCCTGCTGAGGCTTCAGAAGGGTGATGGGGTAGGCAGAGAGCACCGAGCACGTATTGTCGAACGACCTTCGTTCCAGCTCGTTGAAATGCGACTGGTAGACGGGAACGATGACCCTGACCGTCTGTATTGCTGACATCATCAAAAAAAAAACTGTTTCCTTTTGTGGCGCAAAGTTACAAAATAAGTGAGAGAAAAGCAAGTTCGGTGAAGCCAAAGTTACAAATATAAAATAAATAAAACAAGAATATGAAACTAAAATCCGGGAAAAAGCGTAATTTTGCAGCATGAAACGAATCTTGGCCATACTCATTGCCTACTATCCTGACATGGACTTGCTGGCGGCCAACATGAACACGTTTGCCGGACATGTTGACAAAATCATCGTTTGGGACAACACTCCCGGCGGCGATGCTGCCCTTGCTGCCAGCACCCTGCCCGGTGAGGAGAAGACCGAGCGGAAGGGCGACGGCGAGAACCACGGCATATCCTACGTGCTGAACCGTGCCTGGCACTACGCTGCCGAACAGGGCTACGACTATCTGCTCACGATGGATCAGGACTCGCTCTTCAGCGACTTCACCCTCTACCTCGACGAGACCGTTCGTTCAGCCGATGCTCCGCAGGCCATCTACTGTCCGCGTGTGAAGAAAAAGCCTGCCAAGGGCTCTGGCATCTACCGGAAGACCGACTACGGCATCACGTCGGGCATGCTCGTCAGCGTCGACATACTCAATCAGCTGGGCGGCTACCGCAAGGACTTCTTCGTCGACGGCATCGACATCGAGCTGTGCCTGCATGCCAAGCGGCAGGGCATCAGCACCTATGAAATCACCAACTGCCACCTGGAACAGCGTTTCGGCACGCCCAAGACCACACGCGTCTTAGGCAAGGACCAGCACACCAGCAACTATCCGCCCCGGCGGGTGGAGGAAATCGTGAAGACTCACGTCATCCTGCTGCGCCACTATCCCTGCTCGTTCTCGCTCAGGAAGAAAATCATCATGACCTATTTCTGGAAACTGCCACAGAAGTTGCTCTTCCTTGAAAGCGACAAGTGGAGCAAGTTCAAGGCTATGGGCAGGGGTATCCGGCAAGGGTGGGCTGGGGCCAAACGTTCCTGAGTCAAGGTGTCACAGGGGGGTACAAAGGTACGAAAAAGATATCTTTTGCACAGAAATGTATCATAAATTGGATAATAATCATTATTTTTGCAAAAGAGTAGCTTTTAAAAAACAAGAAAAAGAAGAAAATCATGGGAGTAAATATTGGTTCAACCTCTGGCTATATGTACATGGATATGTGGGTGCTGGCAAGTATCATTCAGCTGGGTACGTTCAGTTTCTGCCGCCGCTACCTTAACCAGAAGAATGATCCCTGCGGGCGGCTGTTTGACCAGATGACGCAGGCGGCCCGCTCCGGTCAGGCCAATATAGCCGAAGGGGTATCGCGCCACCAGACCTCCATAGAGACAGAGATGAAGCTGGTGGATGTGGCTCGCGCCAGCATCAACGAGCTGAGCAACGACTTCTCCTTTATCCTCATGGCCAACAAGCAGGTGGCATGGCGCAACAATGCCCCCGATGCCATCCAGCTGAGGGCAGTAAAACCAGATGCCCCACACTATGGCGAGGACATCATGCACGACATGATGGAGCACGTACTCAGACAGAAAATGCGCTTTGACTCCTGGATTGAGAGCAATGACCTGACTACGGCTGCCAATGCGCTGATGATACTCTGTTCTCGGGTAAACAGCATGCTGACCCGCTATCTGGAGAACAGTCTGGCTACATTCAAGCAAACAGGAGGCTTCGCGGAGAACATGACGAAAGAGCGCATTGAGACTCAGCGGCAACAGAGCGTGGAAGAGGGCGCACCACTATGCCCAAAGTGCGGTGCTCCGATGGTGAAACGCTATGCCAAGCGGGGCAGCAATCAGGGCAAGGCTTTTTGGAGCTGCAGCAAATATACCGAGACGGGGTGCAATGGCAGCAGAAGCATAAAGTAACGTCAAGAACGAAAAGAACGTCAAGAACGTCAGGAACGAAAGGAACGTCAAGAACGTCAGGAACGAAAGGAACGTCAAGAACGAAAGTAACGTCAAGGCAAACCAGAATTGGTGGCGGACACAACAAATGTCCGTCCCTCATTTTTACGCCCGACAGCGTTAATGTTCTGAAATTACACGTTTGTTCCAACCTTTTTTCGTAATTTTGTGACCTCATTTGCTTTTTGCCTCATCGCAGGATGGGGAATTGTTACATAAAACGACCTCTATGCTGAAACAGTTTTTCGCAATCATGGCGCGCTACCTCAAGCCTTATCGCAAGTATTTGGTTTGGTCGGTCGTGCTCAACTTCCTTTCGCAGTGGCTGAACGTGTTTTCGTTTGTCGTGCTCATTCCTATTCTGAACATTCTCTTCAAGATCGATAAGCAGGTCTATGAATACAGGGATATAGACTGGGCGCACGTGCATCGTGAGGACCTGGTGAACAACGGCTATGCGTGGGTGCAGGAGCTCATTGCCACCCACGGAGCCTTCATCACGCTGGTCATCATGGGCCTCATGCTCATCATCATGACCGCCCTGAAGACGGCAGGCTACTTTGCATCATCGTCGGGCATGGTGCCGCTGCGCACGGGCGGGGGGCGCGACATCCGCATCGAGGTCTACAACAAGGTGCTGAAGCTGCCCCTCAGCTTCTTCTCCGAAGAGCGAAAGGGCGACATCATCGCCCGCATGTCGGCCGACGTGCAGGTGGTCGAGAGCTCCATCACCAGCTCCATCGACATGCTCATTCGCCAGCCCATCGCCATCCTCGTGTGCTTCAGCACCCTGTTCACCGTGAGCTGGCAGATGACCATCTTCGTGCTCCTGGTGGCTCCCGTCGCCGGATGGATCATGGGCATCGTGAGCCGCAAGCTGAAGAGCCAGTCGGCTGCCGTGCAGGGACAGTGGGGCGACATCATCGCACAGCTCGACGAGACCCTCGGCGGACTGCGCATCATCAAAGCCTTCATTGCCGAGAAGAAGATGGAGAAGCGCTTCCAGTTCGTCAACGACGAGTTCCGCAAGGGCATGAACGCCATGATCATCCGTCAGAACGCTGCCCACCCCATGTCGGAGTTCCTCGGCACCATCATCATCGTCATCGTGCTCTGGTTCGGCGGATCGCTCATCCTGAACGAGTCGAACCTCATCGATGCTTCCACCTTCATCTTCTACATGGTCATACTCTACAGCGTCATCAACCCCCTGAAGGAACTCTCAAGGGCCACCTATCAGATTCCACTCGGACTGGCCTCCATGGACCGTATAGACTTCATCCTGAAGGCCGAGAACCCCATCAAGGAGCCTGAGAACCCAGACCCTATGCCTTCGTTCGAGAAAGAGATAGAGCTGCGCGACGTCTCGTTCAGCTATATTGAGGGGCGCGAGGTGCTGAAGCACATCAACCTGAAGGTGCCCAAGGGAAAGACCATCGCACTGGTCGGTCAGTCGGGCTCGGGCAAGTCGACGCTCGTCGACCTCATACCCCGCTATCACGACGTGAGCCAGGGCGAGGTGCTCATCGACGGCAAGAACATCAAGGGCCTGCGCATCTCGGAGCTGCGCGCGCTCATCGGCAACGTCAACCAGGAGGCCATCCTCTTCAACGACACCTTCTACAACAACATCACTTTTGGTGTCGAGAATGCGACGATGGATCAGGTGATAGAGGCAGCCAAGATAGCCAATGCCCACGACTTCATCATGGAGAGCGAGCATGGATATGACACCATGATTGGTGACCGTGGCGGTCGCTTGGCTGGTGGTCAGCGCCAGCGCATCAGCATAGCCCGTGCGATACTGAAGAACCCTCCAATCTTGATACTTGACGAGGCTACCTCAGCACTCGACACAGAGTCAGAGCGACTGGTGCAGGAGGCATTAGAAAGACTGATGAAGAGTCGCACCACTGTGGCCATAGCACACCGTCTGTCAACCATCAAGAACGCAGACGAGATATATGTGCTTTACGAAGGTGAGATAGTGGAGTGCGGCCAACACGACGAGCTGATAGCCAAGAACGGCTACTACAAACGCCTGTATGATATGCAACAGTTATAGAAGACCCCAAAACATAAAATCAATATATGACATTATCCATTATAACTATTAATTACAATAACAAGAATGGTTTGCGTATGACCGCGGAAAGTATATTCCAGCAGTCTTGGCAAGACTACGAATGGATTGTTGTAGATGGTGGTAGCATCGATGGCAGTGCGCAATATATATCATCTGTTAGTAATGAAACATCATGGTGGTGCAGCGAGAAGGATACTGGAGTTTACAATGCAATGAATAAAGGAATCGCACATGCGCAAGGCGAATACCTGCTGTTTCTTAATAGTGGTGACACGTTATACCAACAAGACACATTGCAGAAGGTGTTTGACAAGCATACTGATGCAGATGTGCTTTATGGGAATGCCTTATTTGACAATGGGAAACGCCCGTCTGTTTTCAAATATGATGAGCAACTTACACTAAAGTCCTTATACAAGTATTCTGTTAATCACCAAAGCTCTTTTATCAAAACAAAACTTTTAAAAGAAAGGTCATATGACGAACGCTTTGCTATCACTGCAGACTGGAAACGCTTTATGGAAATGTTTCTGTCTGGATGCAAATTCGTTCACTTGCCATTCATAATAAGCCGATACGACACTCATGGCATCAGTTCCGTTAATCAGGACAAGGTAAGGAAAGAGCGTAAGCAATGGATAAAAGAACTAGTACCAAATTATGTGTCAGACGTGTTGGAAGACTGGGAATCTTTTCAAAACGACCAGTGTATACAGACTCGCGAATTTCGTGACAAGAACCGACTGTTTCGTAGAATGATACGCTCGAACTTGCATTTAATCAGATGGCTTAACAAGATACTATAGGAAAGAGTACAAAGAGTTCTACAATAACAAAAGTGCCGTCAGAAACTCTATTTTGAGTTTTCTGACGGCACTTTTATTATAACAATATATTTCAGAAATAACGAATATCGTTACAAAACGTCAAAGTGATTGACTGGTGAAGATGTAACTAAAACAAAGATTCTAAATATATCTTGTTGCTACGCAGGTGGTTTATCTGGCGTGACAAGAACCGGCGTAACCTGTTGTCTGCGAAGAACAACATACCACCAGAATCACGGATTGCCCTTGACTTTATGTCCCCTACTACCCTTACTTGTTCCTCTGCGTCAGCCAACTTAAGATTATGTCTGATGAAATCATACGAGAAAAAGAGATTATCGCGTGACAGACT
>ODAI010658127.1_pt1 | contig 17466 bp, 13 predicted proteins | sample 1539321 | NCBI WGS metagenome assembly ODAI01 (sample SAMN02144231, study PRJEB22623) | gut metagenome | biome: sheep rumen | host: Ovis aries | place: New Zealand | reverse complement strand
TGCCCGCATCGAGAAAGGCGAACCCAAAGAGCGCGTGCTCTTCGATGTGATCAAGAAATATATCGTAGCCTGCAAGGCGATCCGTTTTGACGGCAACGGCTATTCGGACGAGTGGCGTAGAGAGGCGGAGAAACGCGGCTTGGACTGCGAGACGAGTGTGCCCCTCGTCATCGACCGTTACCTCACGCCGGCGTCGATTAAGATGTTCGGCCGCACGGGTGTGCTTAGCGAGTCGGAACTCACCAGCCGGTGCGAGGTCAAATGGGATACGTACGTGAAGAAACTGCAGATCGAGAGCCGTGTGTTAGGCGACCTCGTAGTCAACCACGTGCTCCCTGCCGCCAAGCGGTACCAGACCATGTTGTTGCAGAACGTCATGACCGTCAAACAGGTCTTCTCTGCCTCCGAGACGGAGTCCCTCAACGAAATGGACTACTCCATCATCCGTCAGATAGAGGCGCACTCCGGAGAGATCCTCAAAGGCGTGGAGGCGATGACCGAGGCGCGCCATAAAGCCAATCGCATGCCTGACGAGCGCGCCAAAGCGATCGCTTATCACGACACTGTCCTGCCGCTCATGGCGGACATCCGCGAGCACGCCGACGCCCTGGAAATGATCGTCGATGACGAACTCTGGACATTACCAAAATATCGCGAACTCATGTTCATTCATTAATATGTGCGGAATAGTAGGATATATCGGTAAACGCAAGGCGTACCCGATTTTGATAAAAGGCCTGCACAGGTTGGAGTACCGCGGTTACGATAGTGCCGGCGTGGCGCTCATCAACGAGCAGGGACAGTTGAATATCTATAAGGCGAAGGGCAAGGTAGCTGAACTGGAGACGTTCGCAGCGGACAAGGACACGAGCGGCACCATCGGTATAGCGCACACGCGCTGGGCAACCCACGGCGAACCCAATACCGTCAATGCCCATCCGCATTACTCGGAGTCCGAGCGGCTGGCAATTATCCATAACGGTATTATCGAGAACTACGCGGTTCTCAAGGCGGGTCTGCAACAGGAGGGTTATACCTTCAAGTCCGAGACCGATACCGAGGTGCTTGTGCAGCTCATCGAATATACGCAGATGGACAAACACGTGGACCTCAAGACGGCGGTACAACTGGCGTTGCAACAGGTCGTCGGAGCTTACGCGATTGCTGTGCTGGACAAGGAGCACCCCGACACGCTCATCGCCGCCCGCAAGGGTTCGCCGCTGGTCGTAGGAATAGGGGAGGACGAGTATTTTCTCGCCTCCGACGCCACGCCGATCGTCGAATACACCGACCAGGTGATCTATATTGAGGACGAAGAGGTAGTCGTCCTGACTGTTAATTCTCAATTATCAATTTTCAATTATCAATTATCAACTATCAACGGAGTTGATAAGACCCCTCAGATCAAGCGGTTGGAGCTCTCGCTGAGCCAGTTGGAGAAAGGCGGTTATCCGCATTTCATGCTCAAGGAGATCTTCGAGCAGCCGCGTACGCTGACGGACTCCATGAGGGGGCGTGTCAACGTACGGCAGGATAATATCGCCCTCTCGGGGTTCATCGACAACAAAGAGCGTTTCCTCAATGCCAAACGTATCATCATCACTGCCTGCGGCACGAGTTGGCACGCCGGTCTGATTGCCATGTACGCCATCGAAGAGTTCGCGCAGATACCCGTGGAGGTGGAGTACTCGTCGGAGTTCAGGTACCGCAAGCCGGTGATCAACAAGGACGACGTCGTCATCGCCATCTCACAATCGGGCGAGACGGCAGATACCTTGGCGGCTATCCAGCTCGCCAAATCGAAAGGCGCGTTCATCTTCTCCATCTGTAATGTCATCGGCGCTTCTATTCCGCGCGTGAGCGACAGTGGTTGTTACACCCACGTGGGACCGGAGATCGGCGTTGCGTCCACCAAGGCTTTCACCGCTCAGGTGACCGCCCTGACGATGCTCGCGCTCTGTATCGGACGCGAGAAAGGGACGATGAGCGAAGACAAGTACCTCGCCGTCGTGCGTGAGTTGGGACGCATACCTGATAAGATCTCGCGTGTGCTGGAGCAAGACGCCCGCATCGCCGATTTCGCCAAGACTTTTACGTACGCCCAGAACTTCATTTATCTCGGTCGCGGGTATAACTACCCCGTGGCGATGGAAGGAGCGCTCAAGCTCAAGGAGATCTCCTATATTCACGCGGAGGGTTATCCGGCAGCGGAGATGAAACACGGACCTATTGCGCTGATCTCGCAGGAAATGCCGGTGGTCGTGGTGGCACCGCGTTGCGGCACGTACGAGAAAGTAGTCTCGAATATCCAGGAGATCAAAGCCCGCAAAGGCAAAGTCATTGCCGTCGTCACTGAGGGCGATGAGATCGTCCGCAAGATTGCCGATTATGTCATCGAGGTACCCGAATCCGAGGAATGCCTCACGCCGCTCCTGACGGTTATCCCGCTCCAGTTGCTGGCGTACCACATAGCCGTAGTCAAGGGCTGTGACGTCGATCAACCCCGAAACTTAGCGAAGTCAGTAACGGTGGAGTAAATGGAAAATCTTAAATCCTCAAATCTTCAAATAATATGAAAGTAGCAATATTGGGTCACGGCAATATAGGCCGTGCAGCAGAGGCTGCCGTCAAGGCGGCGCCGGATATGGAGTTAGCCGGTATTTATCACCACGACGATTGTCTGTCGTGTATCGCAGGAAACATAGATGTCATGCTCGTTTGTACGCCGACGCGTGAGGTACAGAAGTTCGCAACCGTCCTTGCTGCGAGAGGTATCTGTACGGTGGATAGTTTCGATATTCATGGTCAGATTTGGTCACTTCGCACGGCGCTGGACGCCGTTTGTCAGGCGAACCAATCGGTCTCTATCATCTCCGCCGGTTGGGATCCGGGCAGCGACTCGATGGTCCGTGCGCTGCTCATGGCGATGGCTCCGAACGGACTGACCTACACCAATTTCGGTCCCGGCAGAAGTATGGGTCACACGGTGGCAGCCAAAGCTATACCGGGCGTGAAGAACGCCCTCTCCATGACCATTCCTCTGGGAACGGGTATCCACCGCCGCATGGTGTATATCGAGTTGGAAGAAGGAGCCGATTTCAAGACCGTAGAAGCGGCTATCCTTGCCGATGATTATTTTGCGCACGACGAGACGCACGTGATTGCCGTGGAGAGTGTAGAGGCGCTCAATAACGTGGCGCACGGCGTGAACCTCGTCCGCAACGGTGTGTCCGGTGAGACGCACAACCAGCGTTTTGAGTTCAACATGACCATCAATAATCCTGCTCTCACAGGTCAGGTAATGGTGTCTTGCGCCCGTGCGGCGATGCGCATGAAGGAGCGCGGAGAGTTCGGCGCGAAGACCATGATTGAGCTCCGCCCGATTGACTTGTTGCCGGGAACAAAAGAGATCCTCATAAAGGCTCTCGTCTGATAGCTGATAGCTGAATACTGAAGGCTTCCTACCTCTCCCGGAAATAACCGGTGCGGTAAGCATGTAAGAGTTGTTCGAGCGATCGTATCTGCCCGAGCAGCTCTTTTCCTTTGTCTGTGTCCTGGATGCGGATGCGGTGACCGCTGAAATCCTGTAGTAGCGTGCGGCTGTGGATATCGCTGCCGGAGAGGATCGCCTGCTCGCGGGACTCAAAACTCTCGTGCTCCACGAGCTGGATACCATGACTGTTGTAGATGAGCGTGTAGCCGGCGATACCCGTTTTCTCCTGGTAGGGCTTGCTGAAACCTCCATCGATCACGAACCGTCTGCCGTTGGCGCGGATGGGTGTCTCGCCCTTGATCGTACGTACCGGCACGTGGCCGTTGATGATCCTTCCGGTCGTGGGATCGAGCCCGAACTCCTTTAGTATCTGTGCGCACACCTGCTCATCGTCCGAGAGGGTGAAGTACGCACCTTTGATCTCCGTCCAAGTGTCTTTGTCGGCAATGAAATACCGCTCGAAAGTGGTCATCTTGTCCTTGTTGTAGAGCGGCGAGAACTCGCCTTCCCAGAGGTAGAGCATGTAGTCCAGCGCGTCCTCTTTCTCCTTCCCTTCGCCATAGTACGCGCGGCGGATGATCTCGTCCGTGCGATCCATGAGTGCCTTGCCGCTCACTCGCTCGCCGCAGACCTCCGCCTCGGTGAACGAACCGTCGGCGTTGAGCGGAATAGCCGCGTGGTAGAGCAGGAAGCCGTTGCGCACCAGGTAGAGCGAACCGTGTTCGTACAACAGCCGCAGATGGCGTTGCATCTTCTCGCTCTTGCGGAACGACCGCCAGAGTTGGTTCATCAGATCCTCTTCATATTTCGTCAGCTCGTACGGCTTCTCGGGGTCGATGGTCGGCAGGTTGGTATCGAGCATCGGATAAGTCTTGCCCTCAATGGTGATAGTACCGTTCCGGTAGTCGATTTTGTCGAGCACGGCGCGGTGATCCATGTGCCACTCGGGGTGACGGAGGACGGTCTGTCCCTCCAGTTTGAATTGGATGATGGAGATGGCTTTGTGCATCTTCGCCATCAGTTGTGCCGAACGCGTCAGACGCGGGTTGTTCTCAAAATCCTTGGTCTGCCAGATAGTACAGGGGTCATCGCCATAAACGGTCATCGCGAAGTTGGCTAACGGCAGGAGGTTGATTCCGTAACCCTCTTCGAGGGTTTCGATATTGGCGTAACGGATAGAGACGCGCAGGACGGTGGCGAGGAGTGCCATGTTGCCCGCCATCGCACCCATCCATTCGATGTCATGGTTGCCCCACTGGATATCGTAGTCGCGCACAGTGTCCAGCACATCGAGAATCTTGCTGGCTCCCGGGCCGCGGTCGAAAATATCTCCTACGATGTGCAGTTTGTCGATCGTCAGGCTGTGGATGAGATACGAGATGGCGATGATCAGCTGGTCGGCGCAGCCGGTTTCGATGATGGCGTTGATGATGGCGTTGTAATAGGTCTGGCGGTCTTTCTGTTCCATGTTTGACTCGTGCAGCAACTCGGAGATGATATATTCGTACCCTTGCGGCAAGAGCCGGCGCACCTTGCTGCGGCTGTATTTGATGGTCACCGCCCGCGCAATCACCACCACCTGGTGTAGCCGCCGCTCGTACCAGTCCCGCAAAGTCGGCAGGTTCGAGATCTGCGCATTGAGCCGGAAGAGCGTCTTGTATTCCTCCGTCTCTCCCCCTTTAGGGGGCTGTGGGGCTTCGTAATACCTCTTGATGAGTTCGATCCGCTCGTCAGGGTAGTAGATCAGCGCGCAGAGGGCGCGTTTCTCCTCCTCCGCCAGGCTGTTTCCATAGACCTCATCGACCTTTTTGCGTACCACGCCCGAGGCGTTCTTGATCATGTGTATGAACGCCAGCGACGCGCCGTGCAGGTCGCTTACGAAATGCTCTGTTCCTTTCGGCAGGGAGAGTATCGCCCGCAGGTTGATCAGCTCTGTGATGACCGCTTGTGCGTTCGGAAACTTATCGCTCAATAACCGTAAATACCGTTCGTCTTGCATAGTATTGGAATTTGGGTACAAAGGTACTACTTTTTTGGAATTATACAAATAAATGTAAATTTTTTGTGGGCTAAGAGTCCGATATGAGTCCGATATGAGTCCGATAAAAGTCCGAAGCGGGGTGGCAGCGGGTGTGGGGAATGCGGGGCGGGATCCTTAGCGAGTGCAAAGGTACGAATTTTTTTTTGAATACGCAAGCCTTTGAGGGAAAAAGAATGCTTTTTTAAATTTATTTACAAAAATAAATTATTTTTTGAAAGATTAATTCCCAAGCTGCATAGTTTGTTTTCTCTTTGTTTCTTTCTCTTTTACAAGAAAATCCGGCGGCAAGAATACCACCGGAAGAAACTATACGTGGTAGAGCCAGGAAGGGGGCGGTGGAAAATATGGTTGAGGAAATGGCGTATTCCGGCATATTTCTGCCTAAAAATTTGCATATGTCGATTTTTTGTTGTACCTTTGCACCGTGAACGTTAAATCTAAAATCTATCGCATTATGTTACGAGAAGTAAGAACCCTTCGTTTGAACGAAGAACGCCATCCCAATGAGAATGAAGTATGGGAGGCACACAGTTATGCCAATGAGAAACACTGTATCGTGCAATTACAGTGGTTTATTCCGCATTACGGCTTGAAAACGTGGGTCATCGCGCCGGAAGACAACATTGCCGAGTTGCTCGCAAACCTCCACATTGCTACCAACTGACAGAGTACGTGTACGGAGCGTACTTAAACGTATAAAACCGACTTTCGAGTGGGTTGGTTGGGTGTGTTTTGCAAAAAAAAATACGCGTGCGCTTGCGTATGTCGAAAAAAAGTTGTAACTTTGCACGCTGTTTTTAATCGAGTGCTGTAGAGCACGAGAAAAACGGCTAAATCAGTTGTTTTTAATCGAGTGCTGGAAAGCACGAGAAAAACGGCTAAATCAATTAATTTGCAGAAAATAGATATAAACAGATATGAGTACAACAGGAAAAGTAGTAACATGGACGTCGGTGATCGCCATATTGGCGCTCGCGACGTTTATTTATTTTAAGTATTGTTTTTCGTACGCAGAGGGCGTGAACGAGGGGGACATCAATTATTTCCAGAAGGAAGGATGGGTGTTCAAGACGTACGAGGGTAAGATGATCCAGACCGGTCTGAAGAACACCAAGGTGCAAGGGGCGGTGCAATCCAACGAGTTCAAGTTCTCCGTTGCCGACGAGCGAGTCGCCCAGAAGTTGTTTGAGAGTTCCAACACCGGCGTTAAACTCCACTGGAAACGATACAAAGGAACGCTGCCTTGGCGCGGAAACAGCGAGTATATCGTGGACTCTGTCTATGTGGCAAAGTGACGATGGGCAATTCTTAGCCCACAAGGGGCACGATTATTTCGCAATTTCGCAATTATAACATTTAATCGTAAATCGTAAATCGTCAAATCGTAAATCATTATGATGACGGAAGAAAAATACAATTTTGTCAAACTTTATGAGCGGTCGTTTCGTGAGAACTGGGAGGCGCCGGCAGTAACCGACTACGGTACCGACGTGACCCTGACGTACGGCCAACTGGCTATCAACATCGAGAAACTGCATATTCTCTTCAAGGAGTGCGGGCTCAAGAAGAACGACAAGATAGCCGTCATGGGCAAGAATAACAGCAACTGGGTTGCCGTCTATCTGGCAGCCATCACGTACGGCGCGATCATCGTACCAATCCTGCAGGATTTCCGTGCGAACGACGCCATCCATATTATCAACCATTCGGAGAGCAAGCTCCTCTTTATCAGCGATATTAACTGGGAGGGAATCGAGTTGGACCAGATCCCCAAGGTCAAGGCGGCGATCAGTCTCAACGACTGGCATCCGATCTCTCTGGCGTTGGACCCCAAGAAGATCAACTACGAGGCGGTGGCAGCCAAGTACAAGGAGAAACACCCGGACGGCTACTGGGCGAAAGACGTGCATTTCGACGAGCGTCCGAACAGCGAGATCGGTTCGATCAACTACACCTCCGGCACCACGGGTTTCAGCAAGGGTGTGATCACTCCGCTGAACGCGCTGGCGGGTAATGTCCGTTACGGTCTGGAGAGCGGGATTGCGTTCAAGGGCTCGCGGTTCGTGACCTTCCTGCCGCTGGCACACGCGTATGGCTGTGCGTTCGATTTCCTGAGCTGTCTTGCTGCCGGCGGTCACACTTGGCTGGTAGGACGCACGCCGAGCCCGAAAATCCTGCTCAAAGCGTTCGAGGAGGTCAAACCGACCGTCATTCTCTCCGTACCGCTGATCTTAGAGAAGATTTACAAGAAGATGATTGTCCCGCAGATCCAGAAACCGCCCGTAAGTTGGGTGCTCAAAGTGCCGTTCCTGGACGAGGTGATCTGCGCGAAGATACGCGAACAGTTGGTACAGGCTTTCGGCGGCGAGTTCAGCCAGATGATTATCGGCGGCGCACCGCTCAACCCCGAGGTGGAGGCGTTCCTGTACCGCATTAAGTTTCCTGTTTCCGTGGGCTACGGCATGACCGAGTGCGCTCCGCTGATCTGCTACACGCCGATCAACGAGGGACCCCGCAAGTTCTCCTGCGGACGCCCGCTGAAGGGAATCATGGAGGTCAAGATCCTTGACCCCAACAGCGAGGGAATAGGCGAGGTGGTGGTACGCGGCGAGAATACCATGCTCGGCTACTACAAGAACCCGCAGGCTACCAAAGAGAGTTTCACCAAGGACGGATGGCTCCGTACGGGTGACCTCGGACAGCTGGACAAGGACGGTTTCCTGTATATCAAGGGCCGTTGCAAGACCATGCTCCTGGGACCCTCCGGACAGAATATATACCCCGAGGAGATCGAGGCGAAGATCAACAACATGCCGTATGTACTGGAGTCGCTGGTATTGCAGCAGGAAGACACCCGTCTGGTGGCGCTCATCTGCCCGGACTACAACGAGGTGGACGCGAGCGGTCTGACAGCCGAGCAGCTGGAAGAGGCGATGGAGGAAGCCCGCAAGCAGGTGAACTCCGAGCTCGCCGCTTACGAGCAGATCGCCATCGTCAAACTCTATCCGCATGAGTTTGAGAAGACCCCGAAGAAATCCATCAAACGCTTCCTATACACCAGTATGGTGTAAAGGCGAAGGGCGAAAGGTTATAGGCGAAAGATGAATCTGTGTATCGACCAGGGAAATAGCCGCACGAAAGTGGCGTTGATGACGGACGAGGGTAAAATGATCAAACATTTTATCTACAAGTCTTTCTCATCGGCGGATGTCGAGCGCCTGTTTGACCTGTACGACATCACAGACTCGATCATCTCTTCGGTTGTGAACATCGAAGCGGCGGTGGTGAATACGCTTCATCGCAGGTCGCAACATTTTGTGCTCTTTGACCACAACACGCCGGTGCCGATTGCCAATGCCTACGACACGCCGGAGACATTAGGACAAGACCGTCTGGCGGCGGCAGTAGGCGCCAAGAGCCTTTGTCCGGACGAGAACCTGCTGATCATAGACGCCGGCTCCGCCATTACCTACGATTTCGTGAGCGAGAAAGGCGAGTATATAGGCGGCAACATAGCTCCCGGGCTCAAGATGCGGTTCACCATCCTCGCCCGCATGACGAAGAAACTGCCGATCGTGGAGACGGAGGAGAACGAACTGATCCCGCTCTTCGGCAAGAACACGCGCGACGCAATAGCCGCCGGAGTAGTGCGCGGAGTGGCATACGAAGTAAAAGGATACATGCGCACGTTGCGCGAGAAGATGCCGCATTTCCGGACATTCCTTACCGGAGGTAACGCACCCTATATACTGAACAACGTACGCACCTCCAAGACCGAGGAACGGGATATCCGCTACGAGAAAAACCTCGTGCTGATCGGTTTGAACGAGATATTGAGATTTAATAAGACCGCTTCGCTCAAAGTAGAAAGACCGCTTCGCTCAAAGTAGAAAGACTAAAATGAACAGAATATATAGACAGATATTATTGCTGATAGTTATCGTAGTAACGGCTAATGGTGTCGCGCAGAACATGACCAGTTCGCCGTACTCGCGTTATGCGTACGGTGATCTGAACGAGAATGTGCCGACGGGTTACCGCGCGATGGGCGGCGTGGGTTTCGGCATGCGTAACAACCGCGCCATCAACCCCTCGCAGCCGGCGTCCTACACCTCCTGCGATACCATGACGTTCATGATGGATATCGCGGCGAGTGGTAACTGGAGCCACTATACCGACATCCGTGGAGTACGCAATAAAGCGAACGGAAACTTAGAGTACCTGACCCTCCAATTCCCGCTCTTCAAACGCTGGATAGCGATGTCGGTGGGTCTGTTGCCGTACAGCTCCGTGGGGTATGATATATCACTCAAGGGAATCGTGGACAAGTATGACTACGTCACCTCCTACACTGGAACGGGAAACATTAGCCAGGTTTATGGCGGTCTCAGTTTCAATGTGCTCAATTGGTTCGCTTTCGGTGCCAACGTCTATTACATGTGGGGCGATCTGGACCGGATGAGGGCGGTGACCTTCTCGGATGCCGGACTGAGCCCGACGATCTACGACGAGGAGCTCAGGGTGAGCAACGTGCGTCTGCGTTTCGGTGCGCAACTGTTCCACACATGGGGCGACCACACGGTGAACCTCGGCGCCATCTTCGAGAGCAAGATGAAACTCCATAGCGAGATGTGGGTCATCGAGACGCAATCCGAAGACTCCATCCCAATCTATAAAAACGGTTGGCAGACGCCAATGGTGTATGGTGTAGGATTCAGTTACAACTGGGCAAAGAGACTTACCGTTGCCTTTGATTTCGAGCGCCAGTGCATGGCGGACGCGCTATACAACGGCGCTCCGGGGTGGGTGTCTGACCTGCAGAACAAGAACCGCTACGCCATCGGTCTGGAGTACCGGCACAATCCCATGGGACGCAACTACGCCGAGAAGATGTTTTGGCGTGCGGGCGTGAACATACAGGATGAGTACCTGACCCTCATCGGCAACAAACGCATCACCGCTTCCATTGGTCTCGGGTTCCCGCTGCCCACCATCGGAACGGTCATCAACACTACGATTGAGTACTCGCACCGTGGCGATGATACGGCACTGGAGGACCACTCCCTGCGGCTCACCGTAGGTGTCTCCATCGCCGAGACCTGGTTCTTCAAGCGAAAACTGTAGTTTTGGCACGGTATTTGATAACTAGGATACTAGAAGACAACTAACAACATTAAACAATACAATTATGAAATTCAAATCAATGCTTTTAGTAGCGCTGGCAGCCGCCGTTCCGGCTCTGGCAAGCGCGAAGAAACCGAAAAAAGTAGGTGAGGAAACTCCGGTAAAGGCTGCACCTGAGGTAGTAGAGGAAGATCCGGTAATCACCGAGGAGTGTGTGATGAACGTGTCACTCTTCCACGAGGCAGTGAAGAACAAGATGTATGCAGACGCTTACGGTCCGTGGATCGAGGTGTACAACACCTGCCCGAACGCTAACAAATCCATCTACTCTGACGGTTCGAAGATTGTAGAGGCACTCTATCAGGCTACTTCCGATCCCGCAGAGAAAGCCCGTCTGGCGAACCTCGCCATCGAGATGCAGGATAAACGTATCCGTTTCTTCGGCAATGACCCTAAATACCCGAAAGCTTACATCTTGGGCGAGAAGGGCTTGGCTTACCTCGATTTCTTCGGTGAGGAGAAACTGGTAGAGGCTCGTGAGTGCCTCCAGCAGTCGGTAACCGGCATGGGCGCTTCCAGCAAGATTATGGTATTGGTAAAACTCGTGGATGCTTCCTACGCGCTCTACAAACAGGATCCGAACGGAAAAGCAGAGCAGTTCATCGCGGACTACGAGCTGGCAAGCACGTATCTGGGTGAGCAGGCATCGAACACCAATAACAAGAACGCCGAGATTGCCGGCAAGCAGAAAGATTATGTGGATAACATCTTCGCCGTTTCCGGTGCCGCTGACTGCTCCAAACTGGACGAGATCTACGCCGCTGCTGTAAAGGATAATCTGCAGAACCTTGACATGCTGACCAAGATTGCCAAACTGTACAAACGTGTACGTTGCACCGAGAGCGATGTTTATTTTGCAGCCTGCGAGGCAGCACACAAACTGCAGCCGACCGACGAGTCCGCAGCCGGATGTGCATCGATGGCGGCTAAGAAAGGCGACTACGAGGCAGCTGTGGCTTACTACGATCAGGCAATCAAACTGGCGATGGTTGAGGACGAACTGGAGGATGTAGCGGACTATCAGTACAACGCGGCTTTCTATTGCTACAACAACCTCAAGAAATATCCCGAGGCACGCAAATATGCGCAGGCGTCCATTGCTACCCTGCAGGGACTGGGTCTGAACAAAGGCCAGGGCCGTTGCTACATCATCATCGGCATGTGCTACGCATCAACGCAGCTGTATCCCAATGACGCCAAGGGCCGCATCCTGAACAAGACCGTTTACTGGGCTGCCGTAGATAAATTCGTGAAGGCAAAACAGATCGACCCGTCGGTTGAGGCACAGGCTTCGGAGTTCATCTCTTCATACAGCAAGTACTATCCGACCAAAGAAGAGCGGTTCGACCTGCCTAACGAGTTCTCCGGATCGTCTTATTTCGTAGGAGGCTGGATCGGTGAGTCAACGGCTATCCGTTAATAGAACAGGCATAGCGGGTGTTGTGATGACACTCGCTATGTTTTTCTTTGCGTGTAAGAAAAATGAGGTGCCGCAGGAGGTGCAGACCCTTCCGCGTGAGCAGACGCCGGCGTTGATCACTGATTCCGTCAGTACACTTATCTCCGACTCCGGCGTCACGCGGTACCGTATTGAGGCGCCGCAGTGGCTCATCTACGATAAGACGGAGCCTCCCTACCAGGAGTTTCCCGAGGGCATCTATCTGGAGCAGTTCGACATTGACCTCTCCGTGCAGGCATCGCTCAAAGCGGACTACGCCTATTACGACGAAAAGGCGCAGCAGTGGACACTCCGCGGCAATGTGCACGCGCTCAACCGAAAGGGCGAGCAGTTCGACACACCCCTGCTAAAGTGGGACCAGTCGAGCCACCGCATCTACTCCGACACCACCATTCATATCACACGCGAGAAAAGTATAATCGAGGGCGTAGGATTCGATTCCAACGAAGACATGTCCAAATACACCATTCTCCATCCGACGGGTGTTTTCCCCATTGAGGAGGAATAAAATGAGTAAATGAGAAAATGAGTAAATTATTAGAGAATAAAATAGCCTTGATCACGGGTGCAGCCCGCGGAATAGGCAAACAGATAGCACTCGCTTTTGCGAAAGAAGGTTGTAATATCGCTTTCACGGACCTCGAACTGAACGAGGCCTGTATAGAGACCAGCAATGAGCTCAAAGCGTTAGGTGTCAAGGTACAGGCGTACGCCTCTGATGCCTCGAATTTCGATGCAGCGCACGCGGTCGTCGATGACGTTGTAAAGGATTTCGGGCGTCTGGATATACTGGTCAATAACGCCGGTATCACCCGCGACACGCTGCTCATGCGCATGAGTGAGGCGCAGTGGGACCAGGTGATCCAAGTGAACCTCAAGTCCGCTTTCAACTTCACCCACGCGGTTACACCGGTTATGATGAGGCAGCGGAGCGGTTCGATTATCTCGCTCAGTTCTGTGGTAGGCATCAACGGCAACGCCGGACAAGCCAACTATGCCGCCTCCAAAGCCGGTATTATTGCGTTGACCAAGTCGGTTGCCAAGGAACTTGGCTCGCGCGGCATACGCGCCAACGCTATTGCGCCGGGGTTCATCTTGACCGACATGACCAAAGCGCTACCCGAGGAGACACTCAAGCAGTTCGTCTCGATGATTCCGATGCGCCGCGGCGGCGAGCCTGAGGAGGTTGCCAAGGTGGCGCTCTTCCTCGCTTCCGACCTGTCCTCATATGTCTCCGGACAGGTGATCCAAGTCAACGGTGCCATGGCATAAAAATAAAATCCCGAACCACTCGTTCGGGATTTTTAATATTTCGATATGCCGATATTTCGATATACCGATATACCGGTTTCGCCTTATTTCTCGAAAATCTTGAAACTCCAGGGCTTGAGGGTGAAGGTTTGCGATGCTTGCAGTTCTTTCTCCTTGCCGCAGAGGCAGGTGTATTCGCCTTCGTGACCGGTTAGGTCGAGAGTGACCGTCTGCTCCTCGCCGCTCATGTTCATGACGGCAATCACGGTGTTGGCATGGTACTTGCCCTCTTTCTCGCGTACACAGGCGAAAATCTTGTCATTATTGGCAGGGATGCGAACCATCGGTGCGCCTACCTCCGGCGAGAACAATGCTTTGTTACGTTCGCGCAGGTCGTTCAGCTGTTTGTACAGCTCCGCCTGGGCGTAGTTCTCATCGGTGTCAATGAGGTCTTTCTCGAAGAACTCCAAGCGGTGATGGTTACCGCTCAACTGACCGGTGTAGATCATCGGCATGCCCGGTACGACGTAGCAGAACGCGGCGAACAGAGGCACTGCATCGCCCATGCGCTCCTGCTCGGTGCCGTTCCAGCTGTTCTCGTCATGGTTGGTGATGAAGTTCATGCGGATCGCTTCGGGACGGATGGTAGAGTCCGCTTTAGCGAAATACGCCCAGAGGTCCTCTACGCCTTGCTTGCCCTGCGCCACTTCGTTCATGATATGGTGGAGCGTCCAGCCGTAGTACATGTCAAAAGCGCTCTCGGTCAGTTCTTGCGCTTTGTCCTCATCCTCCGCAAGGGTGAACATGTGCGGATGGGTCTGGCGGAGGTCCGCCATTGCCCAGTTCCAGAAATCGGTCGGCACTTCGCCGGCTACGTCGCAGCGGAAGCCGTCAATACCGATCGTGTCCATCCACCAGTGCATGGCTTTGAGCATCTCCTCACGCATGGCTTGGTTGTCGTAGTTCAGTTTGGAGATGTCTGTCCAGTCGTATTGAACCATCAGGTTACCCAAACTGTCGCGGTAGTGCCAACCCTCGTTCTTGGTCCACTCGCTGTCAGGCGCGGTGTGATTGGCGACCCAGTCGAGAATCACCTTGAAGCCCTGGGTGTGCGCTTCGGCAAGGAAATGCTCGAAATCCGCACGCGTACCGAACTCGGGGTTGATCGCGCAGTAGTCGATGATGGAGTAGTAACTGCCCAACGTGCCCTTGCGGGTGAGTTTGCCGATCGGCTGGCAGGGCATTACCCAGATGATGTCAATGCCGTTCCGGCGAAGGGTAGGGAGTAGCGCCTCGGCGGCGGAAAACGTACCTTCCGGAGTAGCCTGACGGGTGTTGAGCTCATAGATGGTAGCGTCGTACGCCCATTTCGGGTGACGCAGCTCTGCCTGCTGCTCCGCGCAGCTCATCAGCAACAGAGCTGCAGTGGCTAAAAAGAGTGTCTTTTTCATGATAAATTACGAATTATTAATCCTCAATGATTTGGTAAGTCAGGTCTTTGCGATTGATGATGACGGTCACTTTCTCGCCCAGATAGACACGCTGGTACACGATCTCGTCGGGACGGTCAATCAGCGGAATAAAATCGCCGTACAGCAACGGCATGGAGTTCCGGCGGAGATGGATCAGTTCCGCTACTTTCTCACGCAGGTTGCGCTCGTCCAGACTCAGCGTCTCGAACCGCATCATATGACGGTTGTCGGGGTCGTTGCCGCCTACCTCGCCGTACTCGTCGCCCTGATAGATACAGGGTACACCGGGCAGCGTCATGTTCAGCACCTCTAACAGCAACGCGCGTTTGTATGCCTTCTCCGCATCGCCGATACCAATCTCCTGCGTCCAGCCCTCTTCCTTGCCTTGGCTGTTGATGTCTATCGCGCCGCCTGCGATGGAGGCAAAACGGATCTGGTCGTGGTTGCCGGAGATATTACCCATGGTGTGGTGCGCGCCGTAGGTACGGAGCGAGGTCAGCTCGTTTTGCATGATCTGGTCCATTCCCGTCAGCCCGCAGAGTGCCTCCCGAGCCGTGAAATAGACATTGAAATCAAACTGGGCGTTGAGCATGCCGCTCTTGACATAACTGCCGATGAGCTCGGGGCTGCCGTAGGTCTCGCCGATCATCCAGACCGGTCTGCCCGGCCAGCGGGTGGCGATCTTCTGGCCCAACATCCGCCAGTAACCCTCGGGTATATGCTTGCAGGCGTCGTGGCGGTAGCCGTCCAGATCGTAGTGGGCGAGCCAGTACAAAGCGCTGTCCGTCATCGCCTCGCACACTTCCTTGCGCTCCAGATCGAGCGTGGGGATATGCCTGTCAAACCAGGTCGTCAAACGTGCCTCGTCCCACAATTCGAAGTTCCTTCTGCCGTCCGGCAAAATGGAGTCGGTGTGCCAGTCGGGGTGCGCCTGAAGCGTCGGAGAATTGATGTGCATGTGGTTGGCAACGTAGTCCAGCACTACGTTTATTCCGTGCGCGTGCGCGCTGTCTAATAAGGTGTGCAGCTCCTGCGGCGTGCCGAAACGGTCGTCTAACTTGGTCGCAAAAATAGGCCAGTAACCGTGGTAACCGCTGAACTTGGTATAGGTCTTGGTACTGTCGTATTTGTTGCCGTTCTTGAACTGATAGCACCCCCAAGCGTCCCACGGGTTCTGGGTAATCGGGCTGATCCACAGCGTGTTCACGCCCAGTCGGTCGAAATAGCCATCGCTGATCTTCGCCGTGATACCGGCCAGGTCGCCTCCCTGATAATCCACGATGTCGAGCACCTCCGGGCTGTTCATCTTCCAGTCATTGGCGGTATTGCCGTTATGGAAACGGTCGATGAGAATGGAGTAGAGCACCTGCGCCTGCTGGTCGTGGCGGTCGAGTTGGCTTGCATCCGTCACGATCTTGCCGTCCTGCAAGGGGAACAAGAGGTCATTGTAGAGGTAGGTCTCGTCCTCCGCGAAGATCCGCAGATACGTGCGGCCCGTGAGGTCCAAGCCGCCTTTGGAGATGCCGGAGATGTCCAGCGTCCACGTGCCGTCCTCTTCCGCTTGCCAGAGAGTGTGGTCAATAAGCGTGTTCTGGATATATGCCTCGAAACTCGGGTTGCTTACTGCGTCATAGAAACCCACGCGCAGCGTGTCATACGCGTAACCGAGGGAGATCAGTGCCTGACGGACCGGTTTGGCGGGAAGGACAGGGATGGCGAAACTGCCGCTCTTGTCATGGAAAGTCAGGGCATGAATAGACCTGTCGCGGTTCACTATGTCCATTTCCCTTAACACATGAGGCGTGCCGGTGAGGTTCAGACACTCGATCGCCTCGCCGGCGGTCCACTGCAGCCCTTCCCAATAACCGGTGTCGCCATATAAAACCGGAACGTAATCCGTCAGAACCACATGCATCGTGTCTGCCGTCATGCGGACAGGCATGATCGGTTGCGACGCCGCAATCTGCTGTGCAGCGTAATGAGGCTTGTTGCAGCCCGCCAATAGCAATGCTGAAAAGATAAAAAGAACCGTTTTTCTCATAGTATTCACATTTTGCGTTGCAAAATTACTGCTTTTTTTTGGAATATGCAAGTGTCTTTTCATTTTTTGTCATTTTCTTACACTTTTCACCCCCGAAAAATTTGCATTTATGAAATTTTTGTTGTATCTTTGCATCGGATTTGAGAAAAGTGCAGATTTGCCTGTCTTGGCGGATGCATCAAGTCCTTTCCCTCCCTTTCTCGTTACGGTGACGTTAGCTTAGCAACCCACTAACGACCCACTAATCACCCACTAATCACCCACTCTGAGTCTTACAAAAGAGCGGTGAGGAGTGAGGAGGACACCCCCCAGCCCCCTCTGCGTCTCTACATAGACCGCCTAATCTTGCCTATTTCTGCCTATAGCGGCATAAACTGGCATATTTCTGCAAAAAAACTTGCATATGTGCAATGTTTGTTGTAACTGTGCAGCGGATTTAGAAAAAGAGCGATGACAAAGCTAAGTGTTAATATCAACAAGGTGGCCACGCTGCGCAATGCGCGCGGCGGGAACATGCCTGACGTA
>ODAI010585482.1_pt1 | contig 17467 bp, 18 predicted proteins | sample 1539321 | NCBI WGS metagenome assembly ODAI01 (sample SAMN02144231, study PRJEB22623) | gut metagenome | biome: sheep rumen | host: Ovis aries | place: New Zealand | reverse complement strand
TCTGACGGAAATTGTCGCTGTTGCTCTTCATCGTCAGACGATAAACGCCAATTGTTACTGGCTCGCGGCGACCAGTGTATTGTGTTGACGTGCTGTAATCGTACCAACCGGCAATCCTAAGCACTTGATCTGCAATAAAATCCTTGCGTGTGCGGTTGCTCTCAACAATTGCTGTCATCATATTTTGCGGCACGTCGGCATAGTTAGCGAGGAGTTGTTTTGTGTCTTTCGGCAAACAATAGCCGCCGTATCCAAAACTCGGATTATTGTAATGTGTGCCAATGCGCGGGTCGAGACCAACGCCCGTGATAATAGACTGTGTATCAAGACCTTTTACCTCGGCGTATGTATCCAACTCGTTGAAATAACTTACGCGCAACGCAAGATAGGTATTGGCGAACAGTTTGACTGCTTCCGCCTCCTTCATTCCCATAAAGAGAGTATCAATATTTTCTTTGACTGCGCCTTCCTGCAACAATCCTGCAAACTGACGCGCCTTTTCTTCAAGGAATTTCACGTCCGCAAGGCGTTGTATGGCTTCGTTCTCATCCTTGAACTCAGGCTTATCGATGATTTTGGGAACGCCGACAATGATTCGCGACGGATAAAGATTGTCGTACAAAGCCTTTGATTCGCGCAAAAATTCTGGCGAAAACAAAAGGTTCAATTTTTTGACACCTTTTGCGGCGTACTTTATATAAAGGCTGCGGCAATATCCCACAGGAATTGTACTCTTGATGACCATCACAGCATCGGGATTGACGCTCAGAACAAGGTCAATTACATCCTCAATGCAGTGCGTGTCAAAGAAGTTTTTCACCGGGTCATAATTAGTCGGTGCGGCAATTATCACAAAATCCGCGTCCTTATAAGCCGTTGCACCGTCAAGGGTTGCGGTAAGCCGTAGCGTCTTCTCCGCAAAAAACTTTTCGATATATTCGTCCTGAATCGGCGAAATGCGCTTGTTGATTTTCTCGACCTTTTCGGGGATTACGTCAACGGCAGTAACGTCGTGATGCTGCGAAAGCAACGTCGCCATAGAGAGGCCGACGTAGCCTGTGCCGGCGACGGAGATTTTAATGGGTTTCATATTAATTTATCTCTATTTTTCAATAAATTTCTTAATGTCATCAATCAATGATTCCGACGCAAATTCACCGAGACTATGCAACGATTTTAAGTCAGTGGAAAGCATCAATTGACGCAATTGCTGTTCGTCGTATGCAACATAAACATAATTCATACGCTCCATTTGACGAGCCGTTGCCATTTGGTGTTCGTTGCGATGTTCGCCCAAAGACGCAATCCGAGGAAAAACAATAATGGGCTTTCCCTGTTTCATTGCGCTGATGATAGTCCCCATCCCAGCGTGTGCAACAATCATCCGTGCCTTTGAAAATAATTCGTTGAACTCGTCAGGTGGCAAGAAATCCACTTGTCGGACATTTTGGGGCGTATATTGGTCGTGAAATGCCTGAACAACAATCTCCTCAGATATTTCAGACGCAATATCATCGACAATTTTTACCAAACGATCAAACGGTGCTTGTGTGCCTACTGTCGCAAAAATCATAATTTTATTCGCTTATCCAAAAATGTTTCCAGCGTATGTAATGTTATTGCCATCAGACAGATTGTCCCACTGAGTATAGATTTTGTCAGCGAAACGCCTTGCCATTCTGCCGCTTGCACTCAATTGCTCAACATTTGCCACTGAATCTATCCAAATAGTTCTGACACCACACAATTTTGCCGCCAACAACGCTGTAAGACCAGGTGCAGCTCCGGTGCTGAACACAGCCTTTGGTCGTTCTTTGCGAACAATCTTTACCATTCTTAGAAGTGCAAACGGCAACTTCCACACATTCCAACGCGAAAAATCGGCTATTTCGTAAAACTTATGTCCTTCGACCATCGTGGCACACTTCGCATGAGTGGAGCAATAGATTACTTCGTAATCATTTTGCAATGCCTTTGCAATGCGAAGGAGTTGAATCCAATGTCCGCCGATAGAGGCGACAGCAAGGAGAGTGGAATGAGAGGACATAATAATTATATATATTTTCCAATTAAAGGTAGCTTTCTAAAAATAATTGTAGAAACCCACGACAGCATGGTTACTACAATCAATATTGGAATAAAAGTCCAAAAACCATCTTCAAAAGGATTAACTTTCAATATTTTATATATAATATTCACGTACAGCATATGAAATATGTAAATTCCAAATGAATCACGAGAAAAAGCAATCCATCCGTTATTCAATGTCAAAACATTATTGTCTTCTACTGTCTTTTTGGTAGCCAAAAAGATGAAAACTGAATATATCGCCATTAAAGGTGAATTATAAGCGGCTAAAACTGTTAATGAAATATGTCCTTTGATGTATTCAAGCCATGCGATAATACAGTATAATACAATAACAATTCCTATAACAAACCATAAATTTGGATATCCTTTTACTTGTGAAAATCTATACCCCATTAACATATAAGCCACATATTCAGATATCAAAGGAAAACGTATACCAATATTAATATCAGCGAAATGTTTCAACATTGGATTTACAAAAGCAAACAAAAACAAGATTACAATTAGAATGTCCAATTGCTTCTGCGTCAAAGTATTTTAAGCATAGGGAGTAAAAGATAAAGACCAACAAGCATATACAAATACCAAAGATGAGTCCATGTTTTTCCTTGCAATGTATTGATTATTGCATAAGGTATTTGTAACAAATTGAAATGCCTTTCATCAAAGAAAATCTCCATCCAAGCAAACATGACACCAACCGTTCCAAGAATCACAATCATACGCAATGCATAATTTAACGCCTTGCGATAACTTATCGGTCTCTTTGTGTCTAATAGTAATGCACCCGTTATCATCACAAAAATCGGTACTGCAAAATGAACAATATGTACAATACAGTTGATAAAAAATCTACCATTATCACCCGCTGACCCATCATATAGATGTAATGCCACCAATGGAATATGATTGACTAAAACGGCGACTATGGCAATTATGCGAAGAATTTCTAAATATATTATTCGAGTAGACACGGCTGTTATCTAATTATAATTGCTTGCTTTTTTTACTTTATCAAATAAATTGTTCCATTGACAGCATATTCTGTCCAATGAAAACTTTTCAGATTTTTTTATTGCTTCAAGTGCCATTTGCTGTCTTAATTGTGTATCATTTATTATTTTTTGAAGACACGATACGGTGTTTTCAATATTGTATGGGGAAGGGGTTATAAGTCCATCGTGTTCATTGTCAATTATGTCGAACACCGCAGAATAGCTTCCATAAACTATTGGAACAACACCGAAACTCATACCTTCAATTATCACCAACCCGAACCCCTCGAAATCAGATGTCAACAATAATATCTGGGCTTTTTCATAATATGGACGCGGTTTTTGCATCCCCTCGAAATAAACATGTGAAAGTTTTAATTTTTCAGTAAGTATGTTCAATCTTTCCAGGTCCTCCCCGTATCCGACAATTTTAAGACACCAATCAGGATATTCTTTTTCTATCTTTGCCCATGCCTCAATAATTCTATGAACACATTTCTGTGTTTTGTCGAGACGTCCGACATATAGTATTTCATTCATTTTTTCATTTAGATTATATACATAATCTCTGTTATCTATTGTAATGGGATTGGTTTGAACTACAAGTTTTTCGGTATGTTTTTTCCATGTAAATTTTTTAAAATTTTCAATAAAGCTTGGCGATAAGACACAATATAAATCAGAATGATTATAAACGTATCTCATTGCATATCCTGTGACACACCGAAAGAATAGCCTTTTTAATTTAAGAATATTTTTTTTGAAAAAAGAAGATATTGATAGTAGTTGATTGTCAATGGTTTGAATCCTGCCATTTTGTAATGGATCATTATGATAAAAAGAGATTATTTTTACATCTAAATCTTTAGTTGATTTTATTATCGTATTAATTGGTGTCAATGGCAATCCATATTGATTGATAACAATTTCTATATGATTCTCTTGTATAAAATTGTGTAGCAATTCTATATTTTCTGTGTTGCACTCGAAACAATTTCCATTTAAAATCTTTACCCTTTTGTCATACAGAAGTATTGTGTTACCCTCCCCCCGAAAAAAAGCAAAAACACAGACATTATGTCCCTCAACAACAAATTTATTTGCTAAAACAGAGGTCACTACTTGAATTCCTCCTCCGTTGATGCTTTTGAGTAAAAATAGGATATTCATTTTAAACAAAAAATCAAATATCTATTGTGTTCACTCTATAAAACCGTTTGTCAACAATCAAGATAAATAACAGTCAGCAAATGACCGCCTGTTTTCAATACATTTGCTTCTTGTTCTATGGCATTCACCATCGCATTATAACGTTCTATACTTACAGAAGATATAGCAACTGATAGGTCATTCAATGACTCAATAGCTATTCCTAAATTATTATCTACAACATATTTCGCTAATGCGGCTTTTTGCCAAATAATAATTGGAAGGCCTGCAACAATGTATAATGATACTTTATGAGGTGCATTTATTTTTAGATATTCACCATAATTTCCACTACAAGTGTTTTCTGAATCACCATCCCAGACTAATCCCCATGAACCTTCGATAATTGAAACATTTTCAGGCATAAATGCCCCCTTATAGGTAAGATATTGAGGTATAACGCCTACAGGCAAGCCATAGCAATTTAATCTTACACCAAAACACTCTTTGGGAATGTTCTGCAAGAAAACACTTTTAGTCAAATTTCCAGCATACACGACCGTTGAACTATACTGTCTGCGAACAAAAGTGTCATTGGTTAAATAATCGAAGGAAGTTAACACGCTCATCTTGGAAGAATCAAATCCAGCTCTTTCCAACAATAATTTCATTGCTTCCGAATGCACTACCACTTTTTCAGCATAAGTCAACAAATTGTCTTCTACTAAATTTTTATTTTTAATATTTCGTACTGAATTGATATCATGGAGTAATAATATTAAACGTGTTTGTTTATTTTTTATTACTTTGAACATCCAATCCGCAAAAAAACCGTAAAAAGGCCATTGCACGACAACAATATCACCTTGTTTAAGGATACAATAAAGCTTTAATAGCGATAAAAATGGAAATTTGCCTATAATATTTACATTCTGATAACCATGAGACGATAATATTTGAGCAACATCTCTTACCGCTTTGGTTCCTGCATTTTTACCATGCCTCTTCAATTCTTGAATACAATATTTCATAATAAAATTTTATTATATATTTGAATAGTTCATTACTTTTTCTATCACTGGAGCCATGTCGTAATACTTATATTCCGCAAGACGACCACCGAAAATCACATCTTTTTCATCTGCAGCCAACGTCCTGTAACTCTTCGCCAAAGCATTATTTCTTTCATCGTTTACAGGATAATATGGCTCCATACCGTCTCGATATTCTGAGGAGTATTCTTCGCTTACAACGGTCTGAGGATTCGTGTAAACATCTGCACCGAAACTCTCGAAATGTTTGTGTTCGATGACGCGGGTGTATGGCACGTCGTGCGATGTATAATTGACTACGGCATTGCCTTGGTAATTAGGCGTTTGCTCCACTCTTAGCTTGAACGAAACCGTCCGCCAGTCAAGTTTGCCGAGTTTGTAATCGAAATACTCGTCGATTGCGCCGGTATAGACAAGTTTTTCGGCATATTTGCGCCAATTTCGATACTCAGAATTAAAGAAATCAACGCTTGTTTTGGTTTCGACACCATTCAATAAACCTTCAACCAGTTTGTTATAACCGCCAATTGGGATGCCTTGATAAGGGTCGTTGAAATAATTGTTGTCGAAAACCATTCTGACGGGCAATCTGCGGATGATGAATGCAGGGAGTTCAGTACACTTCCTACCCCATTGTTTTTCGGTATATTCGCGAATTAGTTTTTCGAAGATGTCTTTTCCAACAAGCGTCAATGCTTGTTCTTCAAGGTTTTGTGGCTCGCGACCATTTAACATTGCAACGGCTTCGGCTTTCTGTTCCTCGATTTTTGCCTTGGCTTCTTCAGGCGTTTTTACGTTCCACAACTTGTTGAATGTATTCATGTTGAATGGCAAGTTGTACAATTCTCCGTGATAATTTGCTACGGGCGAATTGGTGTAACGGTTGAACGGTACAATGCTGTTCACGAAATTCCAAACTTCCTTGTTTGAAGTATGGAATATGTGTGCGCCATATTTATGAACGTTGATGCCTTCTATGTTTTCACAATAGACATTGCCGCCAAGATGAGGACGCTTGTCAATAACAAGACATCTCTTGCCTTTTTGTTTGGCAAGATGCGCAAAAGTAGCCCCAAACAAGCCGGAGCCAACAATAAGGTAATGATATTTCAATTTATTTAGCATTTTTTATTTTCTTTTCATGAATAATAATCTAATTTGTTTGGGAATATGAAACAAAAGTGTCAAGCAATAATATTTTATATATCTAAATTTCAGATTGGCTGTTTTACAACGTGCCTTAGCATCTTGCCATACCAAATATTTTACACGTAGTTTGTCAAAAAAACTGAGTTTTGAATACAATTTTTTGTGTTTATTATGAATATAATCAACCGAATCTAGCCACTCAAAGAATTTATTTGTTAAACGATTAGAATCTTGAATGTCCACTCTATAAACGCTTAAAATGTCATTAACAAAATAGAATGATTTTCGTTGAGCCAACCTTATGGTAAGTTCATACTCCTGCCAAAATTTCAAATTTTCATCAAATAGTCCAACTTCAAATAACGCATCACGTTTTGTTAAAATGTTAGTAGTTGTAGTACATATTGTTAGCAATATTTGTTTATGCATATCACCACAATGATTTTTGGATGGTAAAATGTCTTTGTATGAGATGCTCCCATTTTTGTTAATAATTTCGAGACGTCTACCACAATATACTAATTCACAGTCCATTTCTTCAATAAGCGAGACCTGCTTTTGTATTTTTTCTGGCAGCCAGTAATCATCATCATCCAAAAATGCGCAATATTTTCCTTTTGATGCTTTTATTCCTAAATTGCGTGCGTAATTGCCGCCTTTGGACTCTTCTTTGGGAATAAAAATGTAATTAAGATTGTATTGTTCACATATTTTTGAGGTATCATCAGACGAAGCATCATCAACAACAATACATTCGATATTATCGTAGGTTTGTGCGAAAACACTTTCTATCGCACGCTGAAGCAAAACACACCTGTTATGCGTGGTTATTATTGCTGATACTAAATCTTTTGTTGATTCCATTGTTAATAAATATCTACAAGTCCCACACGCACTCCCACATATCTCGTGTCTGTTTTTTGATTTCAGGCACTTTTAAACTTAAATTCTCCCTTATTCTCTTATTTTTTTCATCACAAAGACATTCTTTAACCATCTCCAAAGCCTTGTCCAAATCTCCAAGCGGCAAAATGCAGTTGTCAAGGCAATAATCAGCAAACAACTCTTTGTATTTATGACTCCAACTTGTTGCCAAACACGGAACACAACTGTTCAATGCTGATGCAACACCGTGAAAACGCGAAGTAATCAATAAATATGCAGATGAAATCAAACCTTTTACTTCCAACGCATTCAAATCTGTAACAACATCAATGCTACCTATATCTTTCTGTAATTCATACGCCAATTGTTCATCACCCTTGCCCTCGTGGTTTAGAAGATAAACGATATGACCAGTTGCTTTGCCTAAATCAACAATAGAACTCAACAACTTTTTATAATCGTTTTTCGAAATTGCACCTTTGTCTATCATACGCAAATTAGGAATTATAGCAATTCCATTTTTCAGATGAGCCAACTTTTCAGGGAAAACGCCTTCTACAAGTGATGTAAAATCAGTAAACATTTTTACTTTTTTCATGTCAACAACACTGGATTTCTCAATGTAGTCAAATGATACTTTTTCCCTCGGCATTATGACATCCGCAAATTTGCTCAAAACCCCTAAAACTTTCTTAGTGTTTGGCAATTCTGCCGGACCAAAAGCCTGTGGCAAAAATACTATTTTGCATCCATCAATATCAATTTTATTTAAGAGATATTTCCAATATTGCACCTTCCAATCAGACAATTTCCATTGATCGGAGAAAGCGAAACCACTACCGTCAAGAAAATAATTAACACCCTTAGGTATAACTAATTGCGGTAAAATTTGCGGAAAATGCAATCGTCTCAAAATGCCATTCACATGAAATTTGCCGATTATTTTATCAACTATCCGATAATCACAAAATTGAAATTTCAACGATGTTTTTACATAATCAAGACCTTGACGAACCCTATCTTTTGGTATAAACACCTCTGCATCAGGATATTTTTTCTCAATCTCCTGTAAAATTGCATAAAGCATTAGTTCCGCTCCTTTGTTGTTGGTCTCAACGCCAGATAAAAGTATTTTCATTTTTTCTTGAATCTCTTTATTAAATTATGCCCATATCTATAAATAAAAAACTTGACTTTTTGTTTGTTAGTAAAACGAGTTCTTGGATTAAATCGAATCCTTTTACCGGCTTCCATACCATTTATAGAAGAAATCTCGTCATCTGAAAGTTGGAAATCAAACACATCAATATTTTCTCTAATATGTTTTTCCGAAGTTGATGCAGGTATAGGAATACAACCTGTATCAATATTCCAACGCATTATAATTTGACTGACTGTCTTTTGATATTTTGACGCAATTTCTTTCAAGATTTCACTTTCGTGCAAATCACTGTCCATTCTAGCAACAGGAGAATAAGACATTATTTGTATAGATTCTTTTTTGCACAATTCGCATATTTCTTTTTGTTGAAATAATGGATGTCTTTCAAGTTGATTGATTGCAGGTTTTATCTTGCAAAATGACAACAACTCCTTCATATACCCCATGTCAAAATTACATACACCTATTGCATCACATAAACCGTCGGAATAAAGTGCCTCCATTAATTTCCATTGTTGCTTCCACAAATGGTTAAATGGCCAATGAAGAAGATAAATATTCAGGTTTCCCAATTTTTGCTTACTCTCGTTGAAACATTTTTCTAAATCGAAAGTTCTTAATGGTTGGGAAAATTTACTTACAACAACAATATCTTGACTATCTATTTTGCTAAGACCTTGTCCTACAAATTCTTCATTTAGATAGTTATCAGATGTATCGATAAGTTTATACCCATTTTTATAGGCAATAGGAATAACTTCTACAAGTTTTTCCTTATTTGGAAATGTTCCATACCCAATTTCAGGTATCAGAAATCCATTATTTAACTTAATCATTTTTCGTACAGTCAGAATATTTCGCAATCAGAATCTCCAAAGTTGATTTTGGAACATATTTTCCAATCTGTTCAAAATCCTTATTCTTTAACAATCTTCTTACCTCCGTTGCATTAACGACTTCCCCAGTATCAGTTGTTAACCTCGGAATTTCGCAAAAATCCATACCATATTTTGGAAGAATTTTGGTCATATTCTCGTTGTAATTTTTTGTAACGGGATCAAATGGTTCCTCGCCTGCAAAACGAACCTTGATGTTAAGAGGCGGAGCAATATATTCGCAAAAAATTTCCAAATCCGCTGATACATCAAAATTTTTCTCCTTGACATAATCTTTCATAAAATATTCAGGGAAAGTTAGAGCGGAAATCATAAATTGTCCACTTGAAATAACGATTACATTTTTCAAATCCTTTGTGCCGTTTTTCACCATCAAAAATCTGTCTTCGTACTTGAAAAAAGATTTATCCTCTTTCAGCACAAAAATGTACAATCGATCAACCTTCCTCTTGGCATATTCAATTAAATATCTGTGTCCGTTTGTAAATGGATTGCAGTTCATAACGATTGCACCGCAGACCTCTGTATTGTTTGGAGGATATTGTTTGACTATTTCGTCGGTATATACCTTTATTTCTTTGTAAAAATCCGAATTCTTACTGTTTTTAATATATTCATTAAGTTTGTCGGATTTAAACGACTTAAAATATTCTTCATCAACAGGCTTGCTTTTCCAGTTGTTTTTTATCAAATCATCACAAATGATTTTGGCAACATTTTGATACCCAACATTGTTCATGTGACCGGGTTTGTCATAGAAACACCATTTTGCTTCGGGATATTGATGCCATTCGTGTGTTATTTCTTTGTAATACACACCTAAATCTTCCCATTTTTTCAAAAGGCGTTTGTCTATGTGCATTTTATAAAACATAACAATATCGCCTTCCTTGAATCCTATTGAATCAATAAGAAAATTATGGTCGATATACTCATCAGAGCCGCCCCATAGTCCATGATTGACTACTTTTATATCATTAATGTCGTGGTCTTCTAAATATTTTTGAATCTTGCTTGGCAAAGTGTCTTTATCTTCCACTGCATAGCCAAACACTCCGCATCTACCGTAAATATGCAAAGTTCTGCTAAATCTTTTTGGTTGGTTCAGCACAATGCGTTCACCGTTAATTACATTTACATACTTACTTGTATAATCTTCATGTCGGTAAACATTGCCCTTTTGAACTACTTGCGGAATTTTTCCAATTTGCAATATGTAATCCTTGTCATAAAGGTTGCCAAACAATTCCTTTAAATCTTCGCTATATTTGTCTATGTCTTCATACATTTTGGGAAAACTTAGACCATTATTCATTCTGTTTTGCGCTGACTCAGAATATGTAAAACCATTTTTTTCTTTACCGATGCGGTTATAATAATAAACAGGAATCCCCTTTTTTGCCAACAACAAAAAAGCGTCTTTCATTGCAAAATATTGAACTGCGCTTTCGGATATTGTATTTTTTCTTATACGTTGCATCCTCAATACTTTTGCAGCAGCCATTACCAACTTACAGTTTGATACTATTACCGACTTATCACGTTTATAAGAGAATAATTTGAAACTTTGAAATATCGAATCTATAAAGATTGGCGATAATTCCATTTCTCTATAATAATCTGTGATATACTGATTGGTGTTACTCATTTACAATAATGTTTTTTACTTTTTTTACAACTCTTTTCGCGAAAAGAAAGAGTTTATTGTGTTCTTTGGACAAGTGTTTTTTTGCTGATTTGAAATAGCCATATTTAAAAAAATCTTCAAAGAATGACGGTCGTTTTGGGTTCTCCGTTGGATGGTTATCCAAATGTCTGCAACTTGATAGAGCCAATTTTTTTTCGGTTACTTCATAATCCAAGTAATCTGGTATATCATTCAACAATTTCGCACCTTTTGAAGTGTTGATTGATATTAATGAAACCCCAAAATCATTGTCTTGTGTTCTGAAACGCCCTTTGTACTGCCAATAGTCTGCCAGCGTTATGTCAGCAACCCTTGGCAATGATGCGTATCTACAAATTCCGCAAGAAGGTCTGTAAAACAATCCCTGCAAATATCCGGCGTGAAACAATTGTTGAGTACTTTTTTCGTATTCCACAGAACCATCCTCGTATGTTATCTTATATTGATTATTGCTCCATCCTTTTGACTTGTCCCTGAAAACCAAATCAACAATCTTTTTGTTTTCCAAACGTTCTTTTTCTTCTCTATACTTCTTCCAAACATTGTTGGACGGAACCCCATGGCAAACTACCTCACATGTATATAGATTGTTGTAATCTTTATTGAGATACGATTGCAATCCTGCAATTTGACAGCCTGTTCCGCTGAACAAAACTATTTTACCATTCTTTAAGTCTTCTTTTGCTTGGCAGAAAGTATATTTTGTGTTGCTTTGGAAATATTTGGATCTTCTTAAATCCTGTATTCCTGCAAAATCGGTCGCTCGTTTATGGTAAATATTATCTACATTCTCCTGCACAGCACCATAAACAACACCTCCACTTGATATAATATACTGTGCAAACGCCCAAAATGCACCTCCGGAAGATACCAAAGTCAAGTCTTGCTTGCTTTTCAACTGACCTGCATAAAACTGAGGATAGTCTGCGTTATAATTTGTACGTCGTTCTTTTTTATAAGGACAGACTTTTTCGCATAAATGACAATCAATACATTTAGATTCTTCTACTTTCGGATACAAAAAACCTTCTTCGTCTTCTTGCAAAGAAATAATTTTTTTAGGGCATGCATTGATACAAGCCCCGCAGCCTGTGCAAAACCTTTTATCAATGATTGTCAGCATTTTTGGACTTGTATTTTATTTTTTTCCAAATATACAACCTTTTCAAAGATTACAAGCACTATTGCATAAAAAATCATATTGTGGAAATGATACATCAATGGATTATTAAAACTGATAAGAAGTTGCAAAAGTGCCCATGCCGAAATGTAGTAATATTGCTTGGGGGTTTTCTTAAACACTAAATAAAAAGTTAGTCCATAAATAATCAATACAACTGGTATTCCAGCTTCCCAAGACAATCCAATTAATCCCCAATCAACAGGATAGAAATGGTATTTGATAGACATATATGATACATCCTTAGAATATTTTGATTTATATTCATAATCGCCCCCCATTTCAGTAGAACTATTTTTCACAATGCGTTGAACCATACCTGAGCCGAAAAACAGTTCGTAACGACTTTTAAAGTATTCGTTATAATAATATGCTATAGATACAACACGAACATATTTGTCATTATCATACGTTGCATCTTCATTCCGTTCAATCATTTCATTCACACGTTCTTGAACTGCGGGAACAAATGACATGACAAATATAATTGCAGCTCCAATTATGCCATACTTAATCTTTAGCATTTTTAGTTTCATTAACATATATACATAAACTAATAAACATCCTACAATTACCCCCCTAAAGCCTGATAAGAAAATGCATATAAATGAAAAAGCATATAAAAACCAATATACGATTCTCTTCTTCTCTATGAGTGCTTTATTAAAACTAAGTATATTTCCCAATACAAGAGCTCCATCTCCATAAATACGAATTCTATTCTCATTTTCAAATTTTTCATTACCTGAAGTCATGTCAAATAATAAAAGTTCTGGTACTACCATCATTATTACTTCGACTACAAGAAGAATGATAAAAAGATATAAAATTACACTTTCCCATCCTTTGCTCTTTAGAAAAAACAATCTAAAGGGATAATATAAGAACAGCAAAAAAATTATACCCCAATGTTTTATGGTTTCAAAAAATTCTTGACCTCTGTAATAATAAGACACAAAGCAGTTGATAATCGATAGTAATAGAATTAGCAATGAAAGTTTATCCATGTGTATCTTAAATACGGATGTATATAAACAATATTTATCTTTTTCTATAAAATAAATCAATAAAAACACAAATATTATAGACAAAATCTTTAGATCATTTAAAGGAACTAACTCATGTGGAAATAAGACAAAATTATGGAAACATAAAATCCATAGTATAAAAAAAATAATATTAGCTTTTGTTGCAAAAAATATTCTAATCATAATTTATTGTTTCCAAAATTTAGTTTTGCGTTTTATCACAATTATTATTTTTTGTCGCATGGATCTTGTCAAACCAAATATCCAAACAACGCTCGCCACCGAAATAACACTTGCCGAAACTATTATAAAAAAAATAATACCAATTTGCTGATTATAGTTTTGAACGTACAAATTGACAACAATGGGTACAGGCATCGACAATAAGAAAACTTTTAAGCAAGGTAGAATAACCTTTGAAATATCTTTCCAATCGTAATGAACTATCTTTATAATCAAGATTGGTTTTATAACCAATCCCATGACAGCGTAGCATACAGCCGTTGACCAAGAAAGAGCGATTGGTGAAAAATCATGTTTGAAAAAAATATAGACAACAACAAAATTAATAAACAAGCAAGTCGGTGACAACAAGGCGTTTTCCCTAAGTTGTCCTTTCGCGTACAATGCCTTATAAAACGATGTGTCAAACACTTGAAACAATGCTTGAATTATGATAATTTGCAAAAATACATCCGTATATTCGGGTACTTCTTCAAGCCACAATGCCAACAATTGTTTGGCAGAAAAGAATATCGGCACAGCCAACAACAGCATCAAATAAAAACTGTATTTGGTCATATTCAGGAGCAATTCTTTTGATCCTGAATAATCTTTCTGAGCATAACGCTTGACTATTTGCGGTACAGTTGCCGTTTGAAAATTTGTCATAAATTGATATGCCGCCATTTCCACTTGAATCGAGATGCTACGCGCTGTTACCACTGCCGGCGTAAAAAACATATTCAGCAAAAGTAAAATTCCCTGATTGTTAAGTGCGATTGACGAGTTCGCAAACAAACTCCAACCTGAAAATCCAACAATTTCTTTAAAAATAGACTTGTCAATACCGAATTTAAAATGAGTTTCTTGATAACGTTTGTAACAATAAATTCTATAAAAAACGACTATTGCAATCTGTAATACACATTGCAGTATAGCGTACAATATTAGTTTGTCAATATCTCCTATTAAAAGTGCGTAAACGATCAATAATTTGCAAACAGCCTCAACGATGCTAACGTATGCAAAAATCTTCATATTTTCATGAGCGATGATGCATGCGTTGTATGGAACTTGCGTTAGTGTAAAAAAGATAGTGAATATTGATAAATGAAAAACCCATGTAGCGGCTTCCAACCTTTCAGGTGCAATCACTAACTTATAGTGTAACAGCCAATAACCCAAGGTTTCAGCGATAATTATAATAACAACAGCAAGAATAATATGACTTGACAGTGTTGTATTAAATATATTCCTCAGTTTGTCATAATTACCTTCACCCAGTCCAAATGTAATGAATCGTGATGTTCCTGTACTCAGAGAGTTGTTGACAAACGAAAGCAAGCCTACAACTCCGCCAACTGCCTGATAAATTCCATAATCATCAATGCCAAGTACCTTCAATACAACCCTCGACGTGTACAATGATATAACCATTGTCACCATCATTCTAAAATATAGCAGCAGCGTATTTTTTGCTATGCGTTTGTTGTTGCTTGGCATAATGTTAAGATAACATATCTTGCGTTAAATCACCGTCCTGTATTGCTTTATTGATTTCTACGATAAGAGGTAACGTTTCAAAATCACTTGAAATGTGTATGCCAATTATTTTTTCAATATTTTCAATTGAAAGTTTTACTCCGTATGCAGCAATCATCGACTTAATTGTATCAAAATGATAAGCATACGCAGATTTAATCAAACTAAGTTCCTGTCTTGTCAAGAACTCATTAATTGAGTTTAGGCGATTTCTTTCTAACTGTTTTTCGAACTCATCTTTCTGTTTTGAAGTCATACTCATTTATTTATACCAATTTAATTAATTATTCAAATTATTATTATCTCAGTTCAAATGTTATGAATCTGCTTATCGCTGCCGATAGAGAGCCGCTCAATATACCGAACATCGCCACCACTCCGCCTACAACATTGTAGATTCCGTAATCTTCTACTCCAAGAGCGTTTAATATTACGCGACTTGTGTACAGCGATACTCCCATCGTCAGGAGCATACGGAAATATAGCAGCAGCGTATTTTTCGCTATCCTTTTCGCTGAAGATTGGTTGTCGGAGGGCACTATTCTTCTAATTTCAGTATTTCTAATTTTGCAATGTCATGCAATCTCCACTGAACTTCCATAAGGATGCTGTCGGTTGAAACTCCGTGAGGAATTGAGAGGGAGGTAAGTTGCCGTCCGCGCACGACATTGTTATTATTTGACCTTACAAAAATTCCGGCGTGAGATTTTGTATGGGCGGCTCTTGGCTCGACTTCTACAGAAACATCCAATTTTTCCGAACCATGAACTACTGAAATATCACAAACCTCACCTACTTTCATCTTTGCGCCATAGCACGACAAACTTGCATTATTCCGTAGTATGAAATCATTATGTGTCTTTACAAATGATTTTATGTCTTCACGGAAAGATTCGACAAGTTGACGATTTACAGATAGATAAGTTTCTCCAATGGAAGTTGCAAATGCCTCCACGGACACAACATCATCTAATACATATTTGGAGTTGACAAGCCTAACAACATCCTCTGAGCGTTCAATATATTCACTGCGATCTGTCATTTGCCTATTCTGCGCATTATAAATCCTACCAAAGATGCGTCAAAAACGATATGGTCACCGCTCATTCGTTTGCCATCGACAAGTGCATAGTATGAAAATTCATCGGCTCCCACGCTTATGCTTGCGCGATTTCTCTTGGATTGCAGCATCAACGAGCCTTGGGGGCTTGGAAATATAAGCCAATCAGCCCAATCCTCATCATCAGACAAATCAATAACGTTCCTTACATTATTCACAGCATCAGGAACAATGCTATATGCTTCGTGTCCGTCCCAACCCTCTGCAAGTTTAGACAAGTCGTTGAGACGTCTGTATGCCTTTGAGATGTTATTATTGCCATACTCCACAATCAAGCGTTGACCTACTCGCTCCATGACATCATTACTGATATTCACGGAATGAAGATACGTCATCACATCATCGTATGATGGAGAAGAACTTGATATGTTGCCTGTATATGCCATTTTTGCAGAACATTATGATTAAATTGCAGCAAATATAATCTTTATTATCAAATCCACCAAATTTTTTTAAACCCTCCTTATCCACGCCCCCGGCACATACGCCGTCGCGTACCTTCCGACCCCCTGCAGCTCCACAAACACCCGTTTCTGATGCTTGTACTTCATCACCACGCCTTCGACACCCGCAAATGGCCCGCCGATGACGACAACGGAATCGCCAACCACAAATTCTGGCATCTCATTCTGCCTAACAAGAATATTCTCGTTGCCGGATTCGACGATGATTTTAAAACTCTCCATCTGCCTGTCCGGCACGGTGAGGAAATCGTTTTTGCCAAATTCATTTTCATAGAAATGATTGTAATAAGGCGTCATTCCGGGGAACATTGTGTCGTATTGCAAGAGGGCGCGGAAGTCGTTTACTGTGGAGCGCAGGAACAGAAGTCCCGTGTCCAATGGTTTGTCCGCGATGTATTGTGTGGGGTTGTTGAAATCTTCGTTGGTGTATTCGATGTGGCGAAGGATTGGGAGGTAGGGTTCGAGGCAATCGCTGCGCAGGGAGATTATCTTGTCGTAGATTTTCTGGGCGCGGTGGTGCGTGGCGCGGATTGGGAACCAATATTTGACGTCGGGCAACAGAGCGTACTCTACCGACTTCCCGATTTTGGTCTTTCCTCCTTCGGGATTGTACGGAATTATGCGTTCCGTATAGGCGGCAGTGCCGCTATGTGGTTCGCTTTGGATTGTTGTTGCCATCTTTCCTTCGCGTTATTTTGGGCGGGTTGCAGGGATTTTCACCGAAAAATGGGTTTGAAAATATCTCCGCGACATTTGGTCGGGAGTTTTGTGTGGTGAAAATCTGTTTTTTAGCCAAATGTCAATGCCCCAAAACAAGCCGTTTTAGAGGCGATTTTGACGAGATG
>ODAI012419419.1_pt1 | contig 17468 bp, 15 predicted proteins | sample 1539321 | NCBI WGS metagenome assembly ODAI01 (sample SAMN02144231, study PRJEB22623) | gut metagenome | biome: sheep rumen | host: Ovis aries | place: New Zealand | reverse complement strand
TAACTTCTCAGTGAAATAATCGAAGTTCATATCTCCGTCTTTTGCTAAGATATGTGTATTCTCTGGTAATATTCCCAAGTCATACAGAATTCCATCTGTTGGCTGTTCAGTAAAATCATCGAGGTCAGCAGCGACATAGTGATCCATCGCCAAGAAACAAATCTTTCCAGTACGATGATAGTTTCCCCAGACGTCCTTGACTTGTTTTTTGCGTTGTTCACGAGTCAGTCCATCTTTCTTCTCTTCGGGTGCTTCTACTGCTTTATTTTCTTTCTTCTTTGCCATAATCAAAACCCTAATAGTTTGCGCTTGACGCACATCTTATTCTGAATATAATCTCCGAGAATCTCATCTATATGTTCTCTATTGTAGTTCTTCCGGATATAATCCAGGAATTTATTCGCTTCATCGCAGAAATAATTCACGAAGTTCTTCGACTCTGTCATCATACGTATGCTGTATACACTAAACAAAGTAGAGAACGGACCCGGCTCGGGCAAGAAATTCTTCGGATCGAAATCTTCTATTCCGTCATTAATAGTATTCATGAGTCTCATGCAGTACATCACGTCGAACAACTCAGCTAGTGTATTGCGGAATATGTTATAATACTGCATGCCGGTCTTGATAGTATTGAAGCGCATCGTGAAACCGATTTTCTTCTTGTCTTCAGAAAGCATAAGACTACCTTCTTCTGTGCAGTAACTATAGAATGCCTCGTTGTTGTCCTGCTCATTGAAATCAGACATGAACAACTGACCGACCAGAACGTCGAACACTGTATCTGCAGCATCGCCATATATGCATTCTACACGAGTAACATTGCCTTCAACTGGTGTAGCATACGTATTCTTATTGACCCTGATGGGCATGCGTCTTTTATTGTTCATCTTCTTGCTCTTGTAAATCTTTGTACTTCTTGTTGAAATCATCTTGAGCCAATATGCGCACTTCTTCTACAAGTTGCTCGCTCAGTCTCATAGCACTAATCTCAGAGATGTAACGTCTAATCTGACGTAAGAATACGACATTGTTCTCATATGGATGATGCTCTAATGTATATTGTAACTGTCTGCATATGTACCATATAGCATAGAACATTAATGTGAACAGTGCCACTGTGTCATTTGCTGATACTTGACGAATTGCTTTGTCGACTTCCTGTTCAGCAAAAGAAATCTCACGCATAGTCCCGTCTTCATCTACCTTATAAATAGGGACGTGCTGTCCAGCGAACATGTCCCTAATATCGAGAGACGCATCAGCACTGATAGTTGAAGTGAACAGATATAAGTCTTCCGGGATAGCGTCTTGAATGATATCACGGAAACCTTCTTCGTAAAGGTCGCTTATCACAGTGAATGACTTGTATTCTTCATCACTCAGACCCTCAGTGCGAATGTTACCATCCTCATCGTAGTCTGAGTCGTCGCCGCTGTATTCTTTCAAGAAGTCGAGACGCTTTGCTGCAGCATAATACTTCCACTGTCCGTTGAACTCCGTGATGTACTCATTGATGATATTCGTCCATTTACGTAGACGTAGAGACGACTCTTTCAGCCATTCTACACAGAGAATGTTAGTAAAGTGGCCTAAAGCCATCTCAGACTTCCGTTCATCACGGATGTCATCAAACGTTCTCGGCTGCATAATGATGGCCGACGTCTGAAACGATTTCAATATCTTGTTCACTAACTTGTCGTATTCACAAGTCACTTCTATCTGTGATGCATCAATATATTGCATATATTTCTTGTTGTTTACTTTAACTCTTTACTCATTTTACTGAGACTTGATATTTTAGTTCACATTCAATGCACAAAGATACGAAGTAATTTTCAATCTTTATGCATTTGAACAGAAGTTTTAAAGATTTTTAATAATAAAAGAACGCTGAACTATGAAAGTCCAGCGTCCAATTATTATATGATTGATATATTTGAAAGTCAGCTCAAAATCTTGATATGCTTCTTCAGCATCTTAGTTTCCTTGTCGCCCATGATGCATTGCACAAGTCCATCCGGACCGTCGCTCTCTGCATCAGCATTGACAAATTCAATCGGATTCACGCGAATCTTACGAAGCGGCTCTTCGCGTTTGTCCTCGTCTGCAGCGTCAGAGTCTACGACAACAGCCCACGGCCAGTTCTCTACATCAACATCGAGATTGTCGATAGAAACCATAAACGGCTGGTCGCTATTCTCGTTCACGACACGGACGTCATGCTTTGACTCAGTGATATCCTTCAAGTTGATACGCACGGGAGCGAATGTCAGACGATTGCCGTTGAACACGATGTCGCCGTAGAGATAACGGTCTTTGTTATGGTCGAGATACTCTTCCTTTGACTCACCTTCGTGATTGCCTGCTCCGTTGTTGTAAGCACGGTCGACCAATGCTCCGCTTGTATCAGCGAAACGATTGCGCTGAACCTCGATAGTCATATCAGGAGCAATATCGCTTGGATCGATGACATAAGTTCCTCCGTGAATCAACACTGTGACAATCTGCTCATCTTCCTCGTTCACTGGGTCGACAGCATCAGTCACCTGACCTCTGAACACATGGAATTCTTTCTTACGCTTGTCCTTATTCGTCCATACGCGCACGAATACATAGTCGCCTGGTTCCCAAATATAATCGTTTCCGTTCCACTCGACGCCTTTGACATCATCATATGCAACAACAGCACTCTCCTGAACTTTCTTATGAACATTAGGAAGTGCAGGTTTCTTAGGCTGCTCAGCATCATTGACGTCATTGCTTGGAGTCTTTACAATCTTAGCATTCTCTTCCTGAGGTTGCTGGTCCAGACAACCGACGACGTTATCTTGCTTCTGCTTGTCTTCGACTTCCTGTTTGAATTTGTTCTCTTCCTCAGTTCCGTACTTTGCTTCCTTGAACTTCAACGAGTTCTTCACAAGTCCGTCAGTGCCGAGCTTGTTGTGCTTGATAATCACGCAGTTCTTCTCAGTTACTTCGCTGATGCTGTGCTTTGTCTCAGCATAACTCTGTCCGGTCAATGAACTGAAGATGCTGGCAATGATAAACAGACAGTCTTCACGCTGCTTGACGTTGTATCCTTGAAGCGGTTTCGACGGGTCCTTGTACTGCATCTCCAAAGACTTGATTGTACGACCAGGGACGTTATCACCGATTTCTTCAGTGAGTTTAAAGAATTCATCACGGTCTCTATAGTATATCTCGCTGCCGCCTGGCTGATACACTACATACCCACGTCCGTCCTTATCGTAAATCTGAAAATAGCGATATGATGAATCACTTACATCCTTTCCTATCTTGATAGTACGAATACCGCTAACTGAAACAATAACTCCATCTCCCTTTGCACGTGCTGCACTCATGGCAGCAGTCTCATGCATTGCAATCAGCATGTCACCGATAGTTTCGGGACGATAGTCTTCAATCGGCTTGCCCTCCGGCTTCTTGTCAGCCAGCGGCTCACCTTTGACTGCATGATTCTGCAGAGAGGGACGTTGCTTCTTGGGTATCTCAGGATTGACGATGAAGCCTTCTTCGTTGACGTATGAACCTTTGCTTAATTTGATTTTCTTTCCCATAATTGGCAAAATGTTACGTTTCTTGCCGAAACCGGAAGAACCATATTGTTCTCCCGGTCTGGCTATATTCATCGTCGAGTTTATTTAATCTTACTCTTCACAGAAAGGATAGACTTGCGATTCTCGTTAATCTGTTCCTTAGTCACCTGGCGAGTGTGGTTCTCGGGGATGATGCTGTCGTCTTCTTTTTCTTCATCAGACTCTTCGTCAGCACCTTCTTCCGGAGTCTCTACACCGTCTTCAGCAGCAGCCGGCTCTTCTGCGGGTTTCTCATCTGCAGCAGGAGCAGGAACTTCAATCTCAGTGCCGTCTGGGTCAGTGTAAGTATCCACGACATCTGTTACAGTTTCTTCCGGTGTCTCTACGATATCAGTACTCACAGTCTCTGCGGGAGTCTCTTCAGCAGCAGGTGCGGGAACCTCCTCAGTTGCTGCGGGCTCTTCATCTGTGAACAAGTCGTCCAAATCGAAGTTATCCAAATCGTCAGCATCTGGCTCTGGCAAAGCAGCAGGCTCATCAGCGACCGGTTCGTCAGTCACGACATCTGTTACAGTGTCAGCAACGACGGGTTCTTCTGCAGTCGCGGGAAGCACAGCAGAACGGTCTTCAGCATTTCCGTCCTGGAGATACTCTTCTTCCCAGTTGTCATCAGTAGCAGTCTCATCTGGAGTTACAGTAGCGACATCGTCAGCAACAGGAGCATCACTACCTGTCGTAACATTCACACCGCGACTGCAAACCTCGCTGTACATCGGAGCAGCCTTGATAGCATCGATGATAGCATTGTACATCACAGTAGACATTGCGCTGTCTGCTTCAATCACAGGAGTATTGTCATCGTTCATGTAGAACTTCACAACAGTCTCCTCGACATACTTGCGACCGTCAGCGTCAACCATTGGCTTCAGAGCAAGCACTTGACCAGACTTCATCAGTGTATTCTCCTTCACGTTCTCGTCGAACATCACGTTCACGATATTGAACTCAGAAGTCTGTGTTCCTGGATTGAAAAGTTCAGGAGTTGCTTCTCCACCAGCGACTGCTGGAGTTCCGGGAGTGTTGAGTTCAGGCTCTTCCATTCCGTCAATAGGATGCTCAGTATCACCTCCGAACAAGTCAGTAGCCTCAGTACCGGCATCAGCAACGACATTACCCTCGCTGTCACGAATCTCCATGTCATCACTTGGCTCTTCATCGAAGACTTCTTCATCAGTGTCAGCAACTGGCTCAGTAGTGATAATATCTTCCTCATCACTTACTTCTTCTTTCGGAGTCTCATCGAAGATGTCACCGTCAACGAATTCTGCTTCGTCATCAGTCTCAGTCTCTTCCTCTGGCATCTCGTCTGGATTGACAGTGTCGTCAGTAGCGTCCTGAGCCATATATTCAGAAAACTCATCATCAGTAACAACGGGAACTTCAGCACCGGCTTCCTCTGCAGGAGCAGCATCAGTCTCTGCGTCAGTGTTAGACAGAGGCTCAGAGAGTTCGTCCTCATGGTCTTTCACTTCGTCCTTATCGAGAGGCTCATTGTTGACTTCACGAGTTACATTATCTTCATCATCTTCTGCAGCATCGTCGTCCTTAGTACCTTCGAGTGTCTCGTCTGCTTCGTCCTGCCATTCACGATACTCTTTCTTAACTTCTTCGAGTTTCTCTTTGGCTTCAGCAATAGCAGTATCGAGTTCCTTCTCCATCTCAGTAGTATTGGCATTGTCCTTGGCATCATTCAGATCCTGAATCATCTGCTCATACTCTTCGATAGACTTCTCATACTCGTTCTTAGTCTCGAACAACTGCATGATGAGCTTGCTCTGGTTAGGCAGCAAGTCTTCGAACAACTGTCCGACGTTGATACCGAAATGCTCGTTGATAGTCTTGCGTGCAAAAATAGGATTGACGTTGCGATAGAATGTATTCTGATGCAACTGATAGTTGTGAGTAGCCAGGAAAATGTTCTCGTCCAGACGGAACAATTCACAACTGACGTCCTCATTGCCGTTCATAACGACCTTCTTAGCAAAACCTACAGTAGCGATATTGTTGAAGTTCTCAACCAGGCAACTTGCCATGATGAAGAACTCAGTGTTTCCGTAAGTGTTGTACTTCATGCACATCTCATCGAGTTTACGCAGTGATTCTTGACTCTCAGTATACTCACCATGACCGTCGCTGATAACTACACGATCCTCGAATACTGTAGCCCACATGTCTTCACCAGCCAGATAGATTCTGTCGTCCTGAACAGTCACTGCGGGATTGTTTACCAAGTGTGCAAGTTGTACGAACTTCTCATCAAGCTTTGGAATATACTTCTTATCAAGAGGTGCAACAGTATTACCAGTCTTCAGATAGAATGTATTGCCGACAGCAAATACTGACTGATTCTCTTTAATATAAAGTACCGGTGAATAAAGATTGTATACAGATACATTCTCCTTAATCATCTGAATCTGATCCTTGATGCTCATAGCCTGCTCAGAGATGCTTCCAGTGAAGCGCTTGTCGCTGATGCGATAGATAGTCTCGAGAATCTTATTGATGAATGGGTTCGTAGCATAAGGCATACAAGCATTCAATACCTGAATACGGTTCTCTGGAGAAGGCTGCATGATGAAGCGGCAGACGTCCTCTTCAATCATCTCACGATAGATATAGCTGTCAGCAGACTCACTCATCTCTTCGAGAATACGAGTCAAAAGCAATGTATCGGGATTCTCACCAGCTTTCTCGTTGATGCGCTTGATGACTTTCTCTACGTCCTTAATATAATTAAACGGTTGCATCTGAGTCAAGAACGATTCGTAAACACGCTCTTCATAACAACCCTGCTGCAGAGCATATGCAAACTGATTCAATTTCTCGACAAGACGGTCGTTCTTCGTACAGAACTCACTCTTCAGAAGTCCAGAGATGCTACGCTGCAGACCCATCTTGTTAGAGATATTCTTCAAGTTAAACTGTTCGTCAATCTTCTTGCGATTAATCTCTTCTTCGTTCATACGATTCTGAATGTATCGCTCTACCTTCTCGAAGATATTCTTCTGAATCTGCTCGTCACGTGCAGACTGCTGCTTCTTAATAATATTAGCAGTCTCGTTCAGAGATACTGAAGAGAATGACTCTGCATGAGCGGTCTTCAAACCTTCGATAATCAACTGCAAGTTAATGGCCATCTGAGTCTCGTTCAGATTGTGCATATTGTCTATAGCGTCCTGAACCTGCTTGCGAGTAATGTCATTAGGAGTAGCAAAGTAAGCATTCAATGCTTCTACTAACTGATCGTGAACATACTCGTCAGCAACCATTTCAGAAATCTTGAACGACTCAAGAATATTGGCGTTGTCGCCTTCCTGAAGAGTCTTGTTCATCTCATCGAGTACGTTGCGGACTTCGATGATGTCAGAGAACTGCTCAAGTCCTTTTCCGAACTCTTCGAAAATCATAAACTGCTTAGCACCATGCTCGATGCGCTCATTCATGTGCATCAGATAGTTAGTCAGTTTCTGATTGGTTCTGACTGTACTCAGCAGACGATTCACATATTCAGAAATACTAAATCGCTCAGTGGCATCAGGAGAATTGTGCTCCTGATAACTCTCATTGATAATGTTGCGGATGTCCGATGACATCTCTTCAACAGTGAGTTGTTTTTCTGTTGTCTTCATTGTGTTATTTAAATTATTTTTGTCGTTTCGTTTATTTATTAAAGTATAAATATTAACTTTCTGACTTTCGTACCAAAAAAGAAACAGGAAATGATGAAAATTTCAATATTTCGTGTCATTAATTCAAAGAATTATAATTTGGATGCTTAACTATAAAATGAGGACAGCAATCAACTGTCCTCATTTCAACATTACAATAACTAAGTTATATCAATTAAGCATCTCTATTTCTAAGGATAGCGTTTATCGTTTCCAATACTTAGAGTCAACTCTGCTCGATTCAACTGTAAATATGACAGAACGATTATTGAAAGATAGTTATTTCCAATACGATGCTGATGGTGAGGATGAATAGTATGACGAATTAGAATAAAAAAGAGAACTTGTTAATTAACCAGTTCTCTCTTTATAAGTCGTATTATAGGTTTATATTAATGAACAGAAATCGGCAATAATAGAATCAGCAATTTCAAAGAATCCAGAATCTGCGGGATGAACATAATCAACACCTCTTACTTCTTTATCAGAAATACGGGTATTTATATCTGAATTTTCTTCTTGTAATGAATACTCAGAATCAACAAATGCTGTACTCCAAACCAAATCAACATTCTCATAATTTTGGATTAATTGCTTATACCCATCCATAATAGAGAACTGAACCAAATTCATACGTTGTTCATCAAGTCCAACTAATGCACCGTGTGGATGATTTCCAACACCGCCTCTGGTACCTGTTATATTTTGAGTCCAAAGTCTAACTTTAGTATTCGGCCATTGAGTAGTTATAGCATCTAAGAAAGTTTTAGCGTCGTTCATTACCGCACTTATATTTATAGACTTTCCTTCATCTAAAACGGCAACACTTCTGGAATCATTCCATCCAAGTCCTATATAGACAACATCTGGTGTATTGAAACTATTTGCACTTAAATAGTGATTAAAATCCATAGCGCCGTTATAATAGAATGGCGAACCACTTTTAATAAAATTGCTCCATTGCCAACCACTTCTTCCTTCATGGAACGTCTGTCCTATCCAACCTAAATGATTTATTTTTTGAGTTCCAATTAATGTTATATTACCCCAGTTTCGTCCTGCTGGTTTCTTAACATTATAAATCGAGATAGTATCTTGTACAGTAGTAGCAGCATCATTGGATGTAAGAACACGATAAAACTCGTCAGTGATTCTATTATAATAAGTAAGAGAATCTCCAACGAACAACAATGTCTTCATTGAACTTGGCTGTGTTGTCTTCTCAATGGTACTTAAAATAATATTCTTTTCATCAAGTACATTGCGATTGTTATCAAACAGCATGATTTTGGCATTTACGTTGCCAACTGCTAATGGTGTGTATTGGATATATCTGCTATAATCCTTACACCATTTTTGTTCTTCTGATGCTGTTTGTGGGTCGTCAGTTACAATAATTTGTATATTATAATTCTTATAGTTTATACCCATAAACATTGAATGTTTGAACAGCATATATGTTTTACCTTTTTCAAAAATAAACTTATCTGGTAAACATAACTTCTCATATAAGTTGTTAGTTTTGAGGATGGTATTAATAGAAACTTTACTCGGCTTTAAATACGGGTCAGATGAGTCACGAATAACCAGTATTTCATAATCAACATTTGATAAGGCTCCTCCAGTTTCGTAAGGCAAACAGTTGTAATATACATCATTCTCATTAGTACTTGTAACAACTATATCAAAGAAAACATATCCAGATTGAGAAATTGATGTACACTTTGCAACAATTGAAAAACCACTTTGAGTTAATGAATAAGAGTTTCCTACTAAAACGTTATTTAGATTAATATCAATACCAGCATAACTTCTCTGTTCTGCTTCAGCATTTTGAACACCACAGTGTATTCTTAAAGTAGATGTATAATTAGCAGGATTAACCCATACTCCTATGTGTTCGCCTAGTAAATTACGCGCAATACTGATTGGAAATATGATAGAACCACTTTGTTTTCTGTACGATGATATCTTATCAATATTAACGCTCTCAATAGGGTTATTGATAGATGTTTTAGTATAACCAGCAGATACACTTGGTACAATTACTGAATTATCATAAAGACAGGGTATAAATAATTTTCCTATATTTTCTGTTCTTTCATTATAATCATCGTTAGTTAAAATATTAGAATGGGTAAAATTATACAAGTCAATAAATGATTGAGATAAATCAGAGTCATCTAATACACGTACAACAGGTTCATCTAAAATCTGTTTCCAGTTTGATAAGTACAATGTTTTAGCGTTTAATGGTAAATACAAGACTTGAGTATAGTCATCTTGTGTAGTTCTCCACAAACTGATAACATTTCCATCTACATCTTTTAATGAATTGTATGCTTCTGACAACGCTGTAACAGAACTAATTTCAATAATCTTTCCTGCATATTCCTCAACGTCAACTACTGCGCAGTTAAATATTGTTGAATCATTATATATTTGCGTTTCCGAATAAAACCCAGAGTTTACATTAAGTTGTTCCTTAATAAAAAATCTTTTTTGAATATTTATAAATTCTTCATTAGAATAGACTATTCCAATAATGGGATTGGTGCAATTATTAAAATTATTAGATAATAACAAATACTTTGCTCCAACAGGAACTGTTATAATTTTTGTCGATTCCTGTTGCCAATATTCCAATACATTATTTTCTGAATCTTTAAAAAGATTATATGCAGAACTGCTGCAATTATTATTTAATAATATCACTTTTCCTACATAAGACGACACATCTAATTTTGAAGCGCCATAATATGAAACCGCGTTGATTAAAGAACCAGTAGAATCATAACATCTTCCAAGTAACGACGTTTTGTTAATACTACCGCCAAGCCAAGGTATATTAAAATATAAGCACGTTTTTTCTGCTAATGGCAAAACATTATATGCTTCCTTTTCTTCAAGATTTTTTACATTATCAAAATTGCAACCCAACCCGATAACAAAAGGATTTGTGTATTGTGGTGTTCCATCTACTGTTGCAAAATAATTACTTAAAAGTAAATATGCTGCATTTTCTGGAACAAGTTTTTCTATATATCCGTTTTGATTCCAATTTTCAATAACAGATTTATTAGATGTTACAAATAAACACCTTACAACGCTTCCACTATATGTTGTACAATAAGTAGATATTCCTATTGTTTTTCCGACGTAATCAGCGCATGGAATTTTGGCAGTTCCCCATCTACCACCAAGTGTTCCTGTTCCAACATTCACCTTTACCCCTTCAGAATTATAATACACTCTTCGATTTTCGGTTCCACCATCCCATACAATAGTTTCTTGAATTTTATTCAATATGAATGATGTCATTCTAAAAGTACCGCCACTTTCAAGAATGTCATTACTGTTTAATGCAGGCTCTTTGCTAACACCCTGCCAATCACTCTCATTAGTACTCCAGTCTTGACTCATCAATCTCCATTGCACATACTTATTGACACCATTCTGTACTTTAGTGATGACCCATGAAGTGTATGTCGTAGTCTCATCGACTGTGACTGCAACGTAATATGTCAGTGCATTTCCATCTCCTATATCAGAAGGAAGTGTGCTGAATATAATGCTCAACTGGCTCTCGTCATATGTTCCGCTGTCAATGTACGGTGCTTCTGAAAGCAGAGTTCCAGTAGGTTCTGTTTCGAGATTTTCAGTTTTGACTACTGAATAGCGTGCCGGACTGACTTGCTATATGAATTTGACAGACATGCCTCCTTGCTGCTTATTCTGAGGCACTGCAGCAAGCGCTGCACTCAGATTGGCATATATTGTTCTGGAGTTATATTCACTGATATCAAATATACTGTGAGTGTAATTAGTATCAGTGTTGTTTACTTTAATTGTATTAAACATTAAAACTTATGTTTTTTGCGCCCATAACAGATAAGTTTCATATGCAACAAACAAAAGAAGTGACTGAGTTTCAGTCACTTCTCTAAAAGTTCTATTATAAAATCGGGCCCAAATGTAGTATGTTCGGAAATTATTTTCATACTCAATTAAACTTTTCTCAAATAAATACGTCAAATGATATAGACAAAATCAGAAACGTTCTGTATAATAAGACAGAAGGAAATTGAATTCTGAATAAATATAACTGAGATAAATAAATTCAAACGATAAATAAAGGTACAATGAACACGAACCGATTGCATACTTTAGCACTTGAAGCATTACTCGCCGAGCGTCTGCTTGACGAAGATGATGCTGTGTATATGTATGTAAGACGTCTGTTGTGATAGTTGTATAGTGATATATAGAAATCTCCGGATAGTTCTTACGAGAATCATCCGGAGATTTTCTTTTATATGTGTTCTTTGATTTGGTGGGATAGAAATAAATGGTCGGTTCGTCTAGTTGGACCAGGACGATAGCCTTTCCGCTATAAACACGGATTCGAATTCCGTACCGACTACGAAAATATAGCGCATTCGTCTATCGGTGAGGACGGCTGTTTCTCAAGCAGTAAAGGAGAGTTCGATTCTCTCATGCGCTACATGATATGGTCCGGTGGCGGAATCGGTAGACGCCTCAGTTTTAAGGTCTGATGCCCAGATGGGCGTGAGGGTTCGAGTCCCTCTCGGATCACATATATTATGGGAATATGGCGGAATTGGTAGACGCGCTTGATTCAAAACCAAGTGTCTTCAGACGTAAGAGTTCGAGTCTCTTTATTCCTACTGAATTAGAGGGTATGGCGGAATTGGCAGACGCCCTGGTCTTAGGAACCAGTGCCTTCGTGCGTGTGGGTTCGAGTCCCACTACCCTCACGAATATAGTACGTGGGTCTGTTGGAATGGATTCCGGTCTGTCACACCGGAGAAGCGGGTTCGATTTCCCGTACGTACTGCGACTGCTCCAGTAGTTCAATGGATAGAATGAGATGCTACGAACGTTTTGATGGGAGTTCGATTCTCTCCTGGAGTGCTCATTTGGGGTCACATGTTCCAAGGCTGGCGAGAAATACCTGCAATATTTCTGAGGAGATTTCGATTATCTCTGGCTCCACAAATTATAATATTGGTCTCTGGGTCTGCAAGGTGTGGACGCCTGACTGTCACTCAGGAGAAAGGTAATTCCGAATCAGACGGGTTCAATTCCCGTAGGGACCGCTGCAAAATTAAACGTAACAAAAAGAAGAATGATGATTAAACATGAATTGAAGACAATCGTGAAAGGTCGTGCAGACCTTGACTGTGTGAAGAGCGGCGGAATCGCTGTCTATCACATCACTGTAGAAGACGGAACAGTTTATTCTCTCGACATCGATTTGAGTGATAAGCATGATGTCGGCGAGACTGCTACATTTATGTCTCATTATGATAAGTCAGTTATTCTAATGCGATGGATTCGTCGTGCATACGAACACGATGAATTGTATAAGATATCCGGATAACTGAAAGAGAGCAACCCAATTGTCGTTGCTCTCTCTTCTTGTTCTTATAGTCTGAACCCCATATGCTTCTCTTTCTTCTTACCGAACTCGACGACTTCGTCGTAGTTGAAGATGTCACCGAGTGTCAGTTCAGCACCTTCCGGGACGTCTTTCCCCAATTTCTCAGCAAGTGCTGCAGTCTTCTCTGCAGTCAGAGGTCTGAACTCGTAGTTGATACGCAATCTTCCTTTTCTGAGCAATGCATCATCGAGTTTATCGAGTGTCGTATTGATTGTGCAGATGAAATGCAGTTTGAAGCCGTCACCCAAGATTCCGTCTGACAAGTTCAACAGTGCAGTCAATTTCGGGTCGCCTCCCTCGATACGCTTCTTCAGCAGCACCTCACAGTCTTCCAAAATGATAATCGCATTCTCGTGGTCAGACAACTCATTAATGAACTCACCGTCACCGATAGAGTCGAATGCAGACGGATCGAGATACAGGAACTCACGCTCAGGGAACTTGGCGATGAAGTGACGCAGAAGTGATGACTTACCAGTTCCTGGTGCGCCTCGGAAGATAGCAAGACCGTATTTGTTCATGTCCTCGATGAAGTCGCACATCTCCTGATACGGAATGTCATCATTATAGTTGTCTTCAATGCTGACTTCCTCTTCTGCAATCCTGCGTTCAATAGTCGTATATCTACCGTTAGAACCCTTTACCAAGTATTCGAATGTATGCGTTCCAGTATCTGAGAATACAAAGCAATCAACAATGTCATCAGGTGCATACTCATACGGAGCAATAATCATAAACTGACCATACTGATAAAATATCTCACCTCTTCCGGTAACGAGTGTCGTCTCGTGATCCCAACGCTGAGTGATATAAGGCACACTGATTTCATCAAAGTGAGCAGCAAGTTTCTCGATAGTATTCTCTGGAATCAGGTCTTCCCAATGAGAATCTTCTTTCTCTGAGCCGTCGACGTATTTCAAGTCAGAACCGCAGTCTGTTCTAAGTAACTTGCGGTAACTGCTGTATCTGTAAGTAGAATGACGATTACCAGCAATACCGAACATATTCACATAGATAGCGAAGAGCATCATATCAGTGCTGATGTCTGCTACGCTCTGGTTAATGTATTTCGTCCATGCCTTGTTCCAGGCATTCTGAACTTCTTCTTTAGTCTCGTAGAATAATTTCATATACGTTATTTATATACGATTTTGTCGAGTGTTCGTTAAATCATCCTAAAAATCTGCACACTGCTTGTAGTTATCAGAAAGTTTTATTACCTTTGCGCTAAAATAAAGATATATGTTTGAATTCGATGATATTATAGAAGAAGCAGTTGCTGACGTTATAGAGCAAGCGCAGAATGAGACACAGGTCGAGCAAATGTCGTTCGACCCGAACTCAACTGACGGTTATCAGTATATGATAATGCTTATAGAAAATCTCAATTTAGGGACGCATGCATACGACAAAAAAGAACAGCATCATTTTTACAACATGCTTATGCATGTCATGCGTTCATTATGTAGCAAATACACTGGTGATATTATATTCTATAACTACACTACAAAACAATATAATTCAGAAATAACCGGACGTATATATGAAAGTATTCCAAAATCTGTGGGAATAGGGCGTTATCATAGTTCTCAATCATGTGTTTCGTTGACTGTCAAGTTCTCATTTGACGATGATTTATCTATTAATGCTCGATTAAGCAAATTGCTCAGAATGTTCACAGCAATAGAATCGTTCAAGTTTCATATGACAGAAAGTTATTATAAAGAGAAATATAATGTTTATAATTGCTTCTTATTCAAGAACGCAATAATATGTGATGAGTGGGCGCCAATGCAGAAAGATAAAATCAATATCAAGGACATCTACAAAAATTTTCATGATGCGTCTAATTACGACAAAGCATTCAACGACAAGATTGTGTGGTATTACAAGGACTTCTTCTTGAATAAAGATGATTCTAATGAACTATTAGTTCCGGTCATAGAAGAATTGAAACATCTGATGGCTTTAAGGTGGGCTATAAAAGTAGATTCGAATTATCTGCGTCAGTTCGGACATCTACCCAGACAATCATTTGCAGAGAAATTCATGCGTCAGAAACGCACTTAGAACAGTACATTCGAAGTGTATCTTTGACGTGTATTCCCAATATCCAACAAGAACTCAGCAAACAACTTGACGACGTCGACATTCACTGAATTGCCGAACTGCTTGTATGCCTTTCCATCTGACTTATTAATAATGAAGTTCTCTGGAAAACCCTGGATGCGTGCACACTCTCTCGGTGTCATATAGCGGAACCGGCTTCCGATGATACTCTTCTGGACGATTGCTACTAATGCTGGAAAGTATGTGCCAGGTTTCATACGGACTCCGCTCGGTCTGAACTGAATGATGTTGTTGAAGATATTCGGGTCAGCATCGTCAACACCACATTGCCATTCCAGTTTTGCCTTAGCACCGAAGAACAACTTCACATTCTCACCGTCTTTAAGCCACTTGTCGATGAAGTCCTTGTTTGCTCTGTAATACTCCCAATTGTTCAGAATAATCTTATGCTTCCACTCAGGAATGTCTATTGCAGTGAAATTATCCGTATAGTATTCGTTGGACAACTCCTGCTTATCTGTGAAGAACTCTGTCCAAATAGGGAAACCGGGCAACTTGCTGTCTGCTGTTCTTGTATTCCGTATAAAGCGATTCCAGTGACTCAGCAATGAGATTTCATCGTCACTGAGGTTGTACTTTTTGTCTGTGCGGACTTCCAGGACGTCCCATATCGAACATTCCTCTATGTTCGTCGTATCGAACTTGAATTCGGGCAACTTTCCGATGTCATTGCGTATGCCCATAATGAACACACGCTCTCTGTGCTGCGGAATACCCAAATAGTGAGGCGAGAAGATTGTCGGCTCGTCATATACGTCATAGTCTGCCTCACGCAGTGAACGTCGTATGGTCTGCCATGTATTTCCGTTGTCATGCGAAGCTAAGTTACGGACGTTCTCCAGTAATACGTACTTCGGTCGCTTTGTTCGAATAATACGCATCACGTCAAAGAATAGAGTTCCTTTTGTCTCGTCCATAAATCCAAGTCTATTACCCGCTTTGCTGAAGCTTTGACAAGGAAAGCCCCCACACAGCACATCATGGTCAGGCACTTCATTCTCATCTACTTTAGTGATATCACCTACCGGCTCAAGTCCGTAATTCTCCAGATACGTCGCACGACAGTCCTTATCGATGTCACATGCAAACACACAGCGACCCCCAAGCGAAGCCATCGCCTGCTGGAAACCGCCTATGCCGCAGAATAAATCGATAAATGTGAAATCTTTCATCAGCGTTTCATTTCCGGATGATTCTCTAAATAAGAACCGAAGACGTCAGCGTCCATAACAATAAGACTATGACTCAAGTCACTGAGCGCTTTATGAACGTCTTCTTCATTATCATAGTACGCACAGACTTTGCGTATAAGCGCCAGGCCTAAACCATAACGACGATGTAATGACTTGATTTCTTCAACTGTCTTCTCCATTATTCAATGTAGTAAACAATACGGACGTCAGATGTGCCATACAGCCCGTTCTGGTCAGCAATCAAGGATGCTTTGCCGATTTCCTGTGCAATCAGGTAGAGTTTCGGCATCTCTTCCTCGATGATGTACTCAATGCTATTCTCGTCATTGTACGGATTTCCCTCTGCATCTACCTCAACAACAGCACCAGGACGCTGTGACTTATCCATGCTCAACGGTGACTTCATGTTATCGATAATGTAGTCCAAACGACTGATGACGTCTTTGTTCATCTGTTTCTGATATGCATCTTTTATCTTACCCAAGATGCGAGTCTCCTCAGAGTCATAAAATGTCTCCCATTCACTGATAGTCGCCCATGTGTGCTTGTAACCTCGCAGTTTACCATCTTCAGTCATCATTGCCTGACGAGTATCCTCTCCGATGTCATCGGGAACTCCGCGGCCGCTGAACGGACAATCCACTACACTGAACTGATCAGAGATGTAATCATCACGTATAGCACCGCCGTTGTTGCACCATTCGTCATTCTCGAGTAACGTTCTCTCACGACCGTCTATCTGAGCAGTCACTTTACGATACTCAGAATAAGACTCACCGGCAACACCGTTTCCGTATGTCTTCAACAACTGCCAACCACGCTCTATCTCTTTTTCTGAAATTGACTCCCAACGACTGTTCACTCTCTTAAAGTACTTCTTGTCGCTGTTGACACGCCAAATCGTCCCGTCCTGCTTGTCTTCAGGAAGATCTTTCTCGTTCCACGATTGACCATCAATACGCTCGTAGCGTGCTTCTATATGTCTTATTAAATATTGGCTCATGATATAATAATGTTAAATGAGTAAATCAGAACAATTTGTTTGCATGTCCTTTCTCACTGTTCTTCTCGACCAGAAGAGTTCTGAACACGTTCTCCAACGGATCGATGACGATAGAATTGCCCGCCATCTTGTAGAGATTGCCACGACTGACACCAGACGTGAAAATCTTGTCTATCTCGTCATCACGCAAGCCCATCAGACGAAAGCACTCACGCTCTGTCAATTTCCTTATTCTTATCTTCTTGACTTTCATAATAAACGTGCCGAGAAAACTGCGACGTCTTCAACGTCGCCAAAGGAATCGGCACTTGCCTTCTTGTTTTTGTTAGACTTATATTTCAATTTTTAATTTTTTTCTTATTAAGCACCGGGGTGTTAACCCGGTGCTCT
>ODAI010458045.1_pt1 | contig 17470 bp, 10 predicted proteins | sample 1539321 | NCBI WGS metagenome assembly ODAI01 (sample SAMN02144231, study PRJEB22623) | gut metagenome | biome: sheep rumen | host: Ovis aries | place: New Zealand | reverse complement strand
TCCGAACGAAGAAATCGATAGGGATTTAATAAATTCTTCTGGTAATCTTGCCTTGAATACTTCTCGAGATGCAATAAGCAAAAATTTAAAAAATATTCAAGGTTGTGATAATCCTAATGATGCATGGAGTCTTTTTACCGATGCTTATAATAGTATGCAGACCTATGAGAGACAGGCGAAAAAACAAGCTGAAAAATCCGCGATTAACATAGCGTACTCTCTATTTCATCCGGATACAGATGACATCGCAGAGTTAGATGAAGAATTTTACTTAGAGAAGTATTTAAGAGATTCAGGGAATAACTTTATTCATCCATGTGCTATAAGATTGTTTTTATACAGTGTTAAGGAAGCTATTAAAACTCAATATGAAAGTGTTATTAGCGAACTCCGAGATGATGATGAATATTTCAAGAATTTCGAAAAAAACACTTTTGATATAGGCGATACCCCTGAAGTTGAAACTGTACACAGTTTAAACAAAACTATCGGATTAACATGGATCGAAAGACATCAAAACCATATTAGTGGACCGCAAAGCGAGATCTTGTCTAAGTTCTCCGTATATTTTAAGAGAATTGATAGTAGGGCCAGCAGATATATTCTATCAAAAGTGTATGAAGAAGGTTTAAATTATGTTCAGTCGCTGATAAAGGCTTTTGAACTGTTCTTTGATTCACTGGAGTCCAAGATTAGTAATATATCTACAGAAATAAGGGGAATCGAAAATAAGTATGTTCGTACCAAGGGACATGCATCCAGATATGTATGTGCGTCTGAGAAGTGCCTGCAGCATATGCGTGAGGTTATGCCGTATATGGGGTCTGCAATTAATCTGGACGTGGATCTTTGTAAGGCCATCTATAACAGAGTTAGCGCATATAATAAACTGAAAGTTAAAGGGGAACCTCAGGATTATTTCAAAAATCTATTTGATAAGGACATTATAGGTTTCTTTGAAAAACAGCTGATGGAGTCGCATGCACAGGATATCGATATGGATATTATTACTGCGATTCAAAAAGAAGCGGAATTTGAAGCAAAGAAAGTCAATGAAGAAGATATAGAGAAATATGTGGTAGATGTTATAAATTCAGCGAAGATATTGGCTTCCCCGTTTATTGAAAAACCCATGGGAGATCAGAAAGAGCCAATATATGCGTGTGCTTATAATAACAAGTTGAATCCGAAGGACCATTCGCCAAAATCTATTCTTATTGATAGAGAATTGGCTAATTTTGGTGGGAAAGAAGACTCAGATATTCCCCTTAACCAGATATTATTCTACAAATCTTTCTATGGATTAAGAGCAAATGAATTAAGTAAATTTGCTCCGCCATTTGAAGGAGAAACATATAAGAGAAATGCTGGGGAATACTTTAAAGCATATTACGAACTTGTAGGAAAGTTAACTCCTGATACAGAAAATAGTGAGGGAGTAACTCCGCATATCGATAAGAATTGGCATATCATTACAAATATGCCTGATTTGGATGAGAATAATCAAGAGAGGCAGCTCAATCGAATATTCGCAGCCTTTTTCTGGGGATTTACGGATGGATTTATAGATTTATTTGAACAGGATTCGCGGAAAACTTATCGAATCAAAAAGCGCCTAAAGAATATCGAGAAGGGAGCATCACTCGAGGTATCAAATAAAACGCAGTGTGACAGATTATATGAAGTTCTCGATGCATTGAGTATATATCCGGAATTGGTTGATGGCATAATGGATGCGGTTCAGAATGAGATCGAAAAAGAACTAAACGATGGAAAGAACCACATTAACAACGATCTTATTGAGGCATGCAAAAATGTTCGGATAAGACAGATTTCTAGTCAGAATGAGGCTACTGACCCGATCAGTATCTTTGAAATACCTTTTGTGTTAAGGAAATCAATGAAGGCTGATCAGCGCAGGGAAGAAGATGAACTTAGGATGGTAGATGTTATCATTTCGGAAACACAGAATGTTATTAGGAAATTCTGCCGTGAATCAGAATTAGGGAATGCACTGTATGAATTCTATACCCAGCAGCTGGATATGATGTTGGATAACATAAAGAAAAACAATAGCAAGTCTGAATATGTTAACGATTTTCTCTTTATGTCTATGTGTTCCTCAATATCTGATATTTTTGAAGACGCCGGAATGAGAAAAGAGGCTAAGGACATCAATACAAAAGTTGAGAAATTTAGACAGGGGTAAGCTATGTACTCAGTTTTGATTCAAAATCAAAGGACATCACATATATTTAAAGAATATATGCCTCTTTTCTCTGATTTGATTTCGACGGGGAAAATGGGTTGTTGCCGATGGGTAGAATCGGGAGATACTATAGATACTGCACTGCCGGGTTTGAGAGAGTTAATCTCTGACAAGGGGGATTGGCGTGCTATTATAGTTCAAGTCGAGGGTAATACTGAATCGCAAGAGTTTAAAACTACGGTTAACAACCCATATGATTTTCTTATCAACTGTACCCAGCAAAAAAAGAATGAGAGGATTGGTGTTTTTGAAAGTAGCATTCCTTTAGTAAGAATATCGCAGATGCTAGGTGGGGTTCCATCTCCGGAACTCTGGTTTGAGGAAAAGTGGATTGAGGAAGAGGGAAAGGTAGCCCGTCGCACCTATATTTCTCATATTGATAAGGAAGATGAAAAAAAATATCATGAATTGATCAAGAAATACGAGTTCGATGGCAGAGCACCTTCGGATTTAATTTTCGTGACATTTAGAGGTATGGTACCCAAAGCTATCAGAGAGGATATTAATGCCCACCTTAAACTTCAAATCGAAGAAAAACAGGCCGATTTTTGTAGACGCAATAGGTATTCCCCTATTAGTCGTTTTGTTAAGTACGATTATATACATGAAGGACCAGTTATATTAGAGGCAGATTATTTTAATTTTTGGATATGTGTTGCTTTATTGGTTTCACAGACTATAGATGCAAGTTCTTTGCAAGCGTATAGGGTATACAACATAAGGTCTGAGATTCAAGCTGATGACTTGAAAAAAATATTTCAAAAAAAAGTAGAGTTGCTTACTACTTTCCGAGCATATATTCAAAAGGAAATCAGAGAAGAAATCAATCAAAGGCTGAATGAGAAGAATCCTGCCCCTAATTATAAGCTTGAAGTACCGGTAAGTTCTGAAAAATATGTGGGAACAATTAAAGGAATTGAAAAAACACAATACGAATTGACGCCAGGTAGCATAAATGATGAACTAAATGATTGGGAACAGAGCCGAGAACATGCAGAACTTGAATTAAATAATTTTAAATTATTTACTGAACGTGCAATTGATGAAAGTGCTGAACTATCAACAAGCTATTCTTCAATACCATTAGAAACCGTCAAGTGTATTGATAAGTTTGAGAAAAGGAAAATGGAAGGGGAACTGTCAGACTTATTTGATGATATCATTGAAAGGCAAAACGTTATTTCCGCTGTCACGGATCTAGTCGAAAACCAGCCATCAGAGATAAGAGACTCTGTCACTCATAGTATTAAAAATCGAATAACTCGAGGAATAGTAAGCGAAATAATACTAGCTATTCTTATAGGCAGTTTTTTGAGTTGTATACCAGCGTTTGTTTTTCTTTTCAGATACCATTTGGGGGGGACTATAGCGATTGCGTTGGCTTTTATAGCTATCATGCTGTTCACAACGGTTGTTGTGCTTATATACCAGTTTGTGAAAAAAATTGCTATAGAACATAATGTTAAAAGGTACAATAAATCACTTCAGGACAGAGCTGTAGCTATTAGTAAGTGTAAAAAATTATTATCGGGATTCCTAAACGCTATTGTTTCGCATAAGAGAGGACAAAGATATCTTGTTGATCTAGATAATAAGAAAGATCAGATGAGTGAAGAGACTCTATCGTTACAGAGTCACCTTGTATATATAGAGCAAATGGTTGAGAAGATTAGAAAATGGTCAAAATCCATGTTTCTTTCTGTGAATTTCTCTGAAACTCCGGATACGGATAGTTTAGAGAATTATTCATATTTATTATATAGTGATAAGTTGTACACTTTGAATGATGATGAGGAATACAGTATTCCGCTAAATGAGTCGGGGAAGGATATAGTTTCTCCTTTTGTATTTGTAAAAAAGCTTAGCATTGAGCGAGAGGAGCTCTTTGAATATGACAGGGAAATTGATTAAAGCCGTTATTTGCATAGTATTTACGCTTATAACAGCAGTTATTGGTTATTTCATCCGGTATAAAAGAAAAAATCGACATATACAGGGACTTTTCCCTCCTATTGCGGTTATTTTTTCACTTATCGCAATTTGTTTTGTCTGCTTTCGACTTGATCACATTACCAAAAGCATATCGGATATTAGTGTTTTAGATACGTTTGGGGATAGTACGATAATTATAATTAATATTGTATTATGCCTAGCGTTTTATGTGCTGAAGATTGTTTTATTGATCCTTAATTATTTGTTGCAGGGGAATAAAGCATTTCCTAAAGCACTTGTTGAGCATTTTTATTCCCGTCATGAAAGATATGGAGTATGGCTACTGCAGGAAAAATGGAAAAGTCTTCGAGATCTTCTGAATGTTCTGATATGGTCATATGCTGTATTATGCGGTGTTATATTTGGTTTTATACAAATAATGGGCAATGAAAACTATAATTGGAAAGTTATGGTTTTCCCCACAGTGTTATTGTTGTGTATAAACGAATGTTATCAGTTCCTAAGTGGTTATACGGAACTTGAATATCTGAAAGTAGTAGAGGGAGACAAGAGCTATTCCAGTAAGATAAGAAACTACTATAAAATGCGCGGAATATACAGTAAATTGTTCCCGCATGAAATCCTTGTTTCCGGTACAGCAAGTGATTATTCTTCTGTCAGTAATGTGAAGGATCTGTTGGATAAACTCAAATCCTCTGATTTAATGTATGAGAGAAGGATATCCGAGTTCTTTCGTTTAAACGGGACAATAGATAGTTATGATACTGATAGTATTATAGCTACGCTTAAAATGCTTGAAGGAAAGAATATCGTTTTCTTTAATCCTTTTTACAGAGATTTAAGCAGATATATTATTCTCCCTATAATCAATACGCTATTATCTAATAAAAAGTGTTTGTTTGTTGTTGGAAGAAATTCTGCGAAGCAGGATATTATTAATTGGGCAAATGAAATCCTGTATAAATATGGGAAAATTGAATCATTATGGAGAGTCAAAGAATTAGGTCACAGTAAGCCTGAGTGTGAAGTTGGAATACTGGGATTTACATCCATATATGATGCAGACATTATTGATGCCAATAAGGGCTTTTTTAAAGAAGTTGGTTTTGTATTTGTACTTGAAGCGTCACTTATTGTTAATACCGGTCAAATAGGATTGAGCATCCTTTCCGGAATGATAGAAGAACACGATAAGAATGCCATATACTGCGTAGCAGACAGAATTGCAGATGGATTAGTAGATACGCTTTCTCATATTTTCCAAAAGGAATTTCTTGAAGTGGCCGCGCCACCTGTATCTAAAAACCTTCATTCTTATATTGGCTGGAAAGCTGAGGGTGATTATTTACGTCAAAAGTTATTTGAAAAGCAGACGAAATATCTTGGAAATGGAATAGAATTGGCAGCCGTTGCTATTAAGAATCAGGTACCCAAAGTCCGCTGGTTTGGTGAGTCAAAATCACCACTATTAGATATTAAATGGGTAGCTGGGCAGTATTTTGCGACCATTTGTAAGTATATGAATATTCCAATAGAACAGGATAGTCTTAACAAGAAGATTGAGTTTATTCCAAATATCTGGAGCGTTCCAGAAGAAAATGAACAATTTGTCATAGCAGAAGATGAATTTACTAATTTGTTTGCTACCATTCGCACATTTTTGTCCAGAGGTAAACATCAAACTTTCGTTAATGTACTGTCAGAAAACTACCTGCTTCGGGATTATATGAGATGTAATTCTCAGATGTTTATTTCAAATCCCAATGCAATACCATCCATTGTTCCTGACTATGCGAAAACGGAAAGAAATACCTTAATCAAACTTCTTATCATGATGTGTGAAAAGGAGGTTTCGGAGCTAGAGGTAATTCATGAATTTGAGTTGATTGGAATCCATGACGATGATGGGACCAAGTTATTAACCAAATACCTTAGAAAGTACATGGGAATAGATAATTCTCTTTTACACATTCGTATGGAGAGAAAGCATCTTCAGAATGGTTATTCGGAGGAGATTTCTTATTTTTCAATTTATCCGGATCGTTTTAATGAGGTATTTGGAAGAACTATTCGCAATGCATACTATATTTGTGAAGACGAGAAAGAAAAGGAGTATATAGACGCAAAATTATTCGGAAATATCACACAAACTCTTATGGAAGGCTATTTCCTTTCATACGAAGGAAAGTATTATCGAGTTGAGCTTGTAACAGCGGAAAATGGCGTAATACTTAGAAGAGCATCTAATTTGTATGACAGCAGGCGGTATTACAGACAGATTAGAAAGTATAGTTTCAATGAATGGCAAGACGAAGACATCATATCCATTAAATCTGTAATGGATATAGAAATAGCCAAAATTGAAGCTGATTTTACTGTAGAAACTACAGGCTTTCTTGATATGGACAGTACGGAGAACCTTAGAACAGCTAGAGTCCATGATTTGTCAAAGGATCCAAGAGCGGGTGAATATTCCAGAAAGTACCACAAGAAAACTATTCTGAGAATCAAGCTTCCGGATACAACAGACAGGATTCGATTTACTATTTGTATTTTGCTTCAGGAAATTTTCCGTAGTGTATTTCCGGATGCATGGCATTACTTAGCAGCATTGACAGTTATTCCAGATGATGTTGATGGAATGCTCAACTATCTGATATACGATTTGGAGGGAGACGCAGAAAAGGAATATCTGTATATTGTAGAGGATAGTGAACTTGATCTCGGACTATTAGGTGCAGTAGAGAACAATCTTAAGATGTTTATGGAACTTGTTACAGATTTTCTCAATTGGCATTATGAGAAAATGAGAGAGCCTGCATTTTCTGATCCAAAGATTATTACTCCGGAATTCCCTGAGGTGAATTACAAGAAGAAGACGGCCTTTTCCAAGATGATGAGGAGAATCGGGTTAATATTTGGAGGGAAAAAAGAAAAGGATGTTGTAATTCCTTCAGCTGAAATAGCTGAAAAAACGGTAGTAAAAGAAGATGCTCCTCAAGAAATGACAATTCAAGTAAATGATCAAGGAGATGTTGTTTCTGAGTCGTCAGTGGATAATACAACCGTAGATTCAAGTAGAGAACTTGAAAGTATTAATAAGAGTATTTCTGAGAAAAGGTCAAAGTATCCTTATGATGAAACTCTTGAGCCGGAAGATGATGCTGTTCCTGATATAGTAGCTATCGATGGTACGGACATTTTTGATGAAGATGGAACCATAGAAGATAAAGAATACTTTGATGATTGTTTTATAGATGCTGGAATTATTTCTTTAGAGAAGTCCAGATACCAAAACGAATGCTATTTAAAATTTGGTTTTGAAGAGATCGATGACAGACTAAAATTAGAGGAAGTAATAAAATACCTGACTGCCAGAGGGTTTAGTCTTAATAGTTTCCGCAATGCCAGAAAGAGGGGAGCGGTTGAGGACACCATAATTGATAATGATTCAGACATAAAGTGTGATTTTTGCGGAATTCCTTTATCGGGAGTGAGCTACGAGAGATTAAACGATGGAAGAATTAGATGTAATGATTGTTCGGCAACAGCAATTAACAATCTTCAGGAATTTAGAGAGATCTTTCTTCAGTGCCTTAACTTGATGGAGAGTTTCTTTGACATCGATTATGATGTTGAAATAACTGTTAAGATGACGGATGCTTATAAAATTGCTAGGGGATTCGGCAGCGTTTATCAACCTACTTGTGAAGCAGATTCCAGAGTATTGGGATATGCTCAAAGACTTTTCGGAAAGTTCAGCATTTTCATGGAAAACGGTAGTCCAAGAATGGAAACCATAAGCACAATGGTTCATGAAATGACTCACATTTGGCAGTACAAGAATTGGAAAGACGAAGAGATTGACAGACTTTACCCCACACCCGAAAAAAGAGATATGGTATATGAGGGAATGGCTGTCTGGGTATCAATACAGTACCTGTATCTGATAGGCGAATACGCATATGCAAGAAAGCAGGAGGCTATATACAGCGATAAAAAGCGAAAGGATTTATATGCTGAGGGATTTCGCATGTATGCTATGAAATACCCGTTGGCTAAAGAATCAGAACTGCTGGTTTATTCACCGTTCAAAGTATTTCCACCATTGTAAATAGAATTGGGAGATTTTTGTATGTCTACTTTATTGCAGGAATACGAAAGTGTATATTGGAATATTGAGTCTTTCAATACCACTATCAGAAAATATCAGAAAGAAATTGATCAGATAGGTAGTCGTAGGGATAATGAAATCCCTGCGCGTATTGAGAATTTAAAGAATCAACTTAAGAGAATTGATGAGTATCAGGAAAAAATTGATGCTGCCAAGCAGATTGCTGAAAAGCACATAACCAGCAAAAATCTTCCAACTATAGAGGCTCCAGAAGGTTATAGAGTTAATCTCAACCGCATAAAGAACTGGGTTTCCTATATAGATCCGCTATCAGAAGATGATTCTTATGCTCAAAGGGTATTTATGGTAGCAACATGTGACACTATATTCCTGCAGCAGAAGAAGGGTGAGTTCGAAAAGCGGCTTGAAGAGTTAGAAAATGATTACAAAAAGGGTGCTCCTAACGAAATAAAGGAGTTAGAATCTAAGATTGCTTCATCTACGGCAGAACTCCACGAATATTTGAAAGGGGAGGATTTCGGGCATTTTGTTCAGAATGTGATTTCTCAGAATGAATCCAATGAGTACAAGGAAACTCCTAGAGAGTATCAGGCTTCAGAAAAGGTGGGGGAATTCTGGGTTCCTGGGTCTGTGGCATTCCCGATGACTACAGATTCAGATGGGAGAAAGATTATTAAATCCTTCCTAGGAGAATTCTATGATGAAAAAAATGGGGAGGTGTATATCCCTCTTCAATGTATTCCAAGACAGGATGAGTTTGCAATGACGGTTACCTGCGTACCTAACAGACACTATCTTGGAGAAATGGATGCAGGACTTAGGAATCTCATACTGAGAATGATAGATGAGAGTGAAGAATCTAGCAGGCGAATATACGTATTTGATGCGATTCGATTCAATTCTTCAATAGTTGGCAGTTTAAAGGATTTGGAAGATACCTTTATTATGCCAAGTGTTCCCAGGAACGTAGAAACGATGACGGAATCCTTAGAAAAGCTGGTATCGTCTTTCAGTGATATTGATGATGTATTGGAGAATTATGATTCTGTTTATGAATACAATCAATCTGTAGAGGCAGAAAAGAGAATACCCAGGTCTCTGGTGATTATTGTTGGATGGCCTAAGGCATTTGATAATACTCAAAAAAAATATATTGAAAGGATCATATCCAATTATGAAAGATATGGTATTTCTTTTATTGCTGTAAAAATTGAGACAACAAGAAAGAAGAAAGCTGATGAGGAGGATAATTGGGGATTATCCGACTATATTGGAGAAAAGCTTGTTAATATCTCTATTACAGCGAAGAATACCAACATAACTATCGGTGATAATAAAGAGCAGCATTTCAAGTGGTACAAGTTTAAATATATACTTGATTCCGGTTATATAAATACTGTAAAATCTCTCCAGACCAGAGACAATTCTCCTCAAAATGTCTATACAGATCACATCGACATTAATAATGTTCCTGATTATAAAAGAGGAAACAAAAGGCTGATTTTGCCTTATGGTATTGATTCTAAAGGCATTCTCCACAGTGCTTCGTTTGAGAACGAAGGGTTTGCGGCCTATCTTGTAGGTGCATCAGGATCAGGTAAATCAACCTTATTGCATACACTTATAACAGGTATTATAAGGAACTTTCATCCTGATGATGTGGAATTATGGCTTGCTGATTTCAAAATGTCTGAGTTTTCCCAGTATATTGATCCTTGCCCACCTCATGTTAAATATATTTTGTTGGATGAGTCAAGGGAATTGGTATATGATCTGATTGACAGACTGACAGAGAAAATGATGGAAAGGCAGCGGTTTTTTATGAAAAACCGTGAATTGAAGGATGTTGAACATGTTCCTTCTAATATTAATATGCCGATAATTTTTGTTATTCTTGACGAATTCTCCATTATGTCCCAAGCGATAAATGAATCGCAGGATTATCGCATTAAATTACAGAACTTGTTGGCCAAGGGACGCGCTTTAGGAATTAAGTTTTTGTTTTCAAGTCAGACTTTTACGAGCGGTATAGCCGGGCTTACATTAACAGCGAAAGCTCAGATTCAGTTGCGTATAGCTATGAAGGGGTCACGCGATGAGATTGCAGAGACGTTAGAATTAGCTCCGTCTCAAAAAACGGAGCAGGTTCAGGGATGGGTCGATGCTTTACCGCCACATTATGCCCTGGAAAAATACAGAAATAATGATCAGGTTTTTGTTCGTCGTCTTCTAGTATTATATTTCAAAGGGACAGAAGATAACGCATATCAAAAACAAAAGGAGTTGATTGAAAAAATAAATGGCAGAATGCATTCTGTCGATACATATACTACAGGTAATATAAATGAGTATTTATACAAAAATCCTGTTGTTGTAGATGGAAATAGTTACGAGAAGTTTGATAAAGATTATGTAGCAGAATGTATTAGAAGGAAAAAGGAGGAGTATGCAAAAGATCGTCTGGCTGATGAGATTTATGTGGCTTATGGTAATCCGAGATTAATGACAAATATTAAATTAGCTGCGATTACCCCGGAAACCCGCGAAAATCTTCTTTTACTTTCGCCAATGAGCGAACAGTCATATGCAGCGGCTGTTTTGCTATCTATTATCAAATCATTTGAAATACAGGGTAAAGATGTTGATATTTGGGCATATGGAAGAAATAAGATGTATCTTTCTTATAAGGATCTTTTGACCAAGAGTGCTAACATTGTGGAGGGAACAGAGGCAGTTTCTCTGGCTATCAAAGATGCAAAAGAAAGAGTGTTAAATCGCGAAACGAAGGATAAATTGATTGTTATACTCGGCTTAGAACGAATTACCGGAGATTTTGATTATATTGAAGGTAACACTAACAATGATTTTGTAAGGCCACATAATCCAAAGGCTATTGCTATCGATGACGAGGCCAATTTAAAGGCTAGATTCGCAATGGCGTGGGGTGCTATTTGGGAAAAGCGAGAAAAGGAATTAAAGAAAGAGAGATTATCCGACAGTGAAATTAAGAAAAAAAATCATGATGAAAAACATGAATATTATAACAAAGAATGGAAGGAAGAGCACGATAGAATAAAAGCAAATAAGATATCTCGTGAGACAGGTAATGAGACTGATCAAGATCAGTCGGTTCAGGATAAACAAGAGTCCGTTCCCGGATACAATGCGATGGAAGATTTGCAATTTATTCTTATGCAGGGAAGCAGGCATGGAATGCATTTCCTGGTTTATTTAACCAATTTTGCAGATATTAAACTGTCAAAATGCAAGGTGGATTGGTTTAGGCACAGATTATCCTTTAGGTTGGCACCGGATGAATCAAGAGATATTTTCAGAACAAGGATTGCGTCAGAGCTGCCGGAGCACGTATGTCAGTATTATGATACATTAGAAGGATATTCCTTTAGACCATATCTTCATTATGGTATTGACTGGGAAGGATGGGGGATAGACGAAGCCGGTAATATAATAAGTCCATTTAAGTAATTTAAGGAGGTTGAGGTTATGGTAGTAGCAGATGAAAAAAGCTATTCGGAGGTTGCGTCACAGATCAGTAATTACATCAAAACAATTAGTGAGTGTTGTGATACTTTGCAATCTGCCGGAAAGGATTGTGTTGACAATACTCAGGGAGACCCCGCAGCAGCAAAAAGTAATGCGAATTTGACGGCGGCAATTGCCAAAATTCAAGAGCAGATGCCGGAACTTCAGAAAATTGTTGAAGCTATGGAAGAGCAGATTGAAAAAATACGTTCTTCAACCAATATAGAATAAAGAGAGGAGAAATTCAGAAATGGCTGTTTATGCATGTAGTGAAGAAGGTGTTGCAGAGTTAAATAATCTGGTTAATGCTATCGATGAAGGTGTAGGACAGATACAATCCGAAACTGATTCTTTATCTGAGTTTGCTGATGAATATGCCGATACACTTGGACCGCATCAGAAAAATTTAAAAAAGGCCTTAGAGGAGATACAGGCAGCAATTAATCAGTCAACTGAGCCGGCAAGCGAAGTGGGAGAAAAACTTGCAGGAGTAGCTAAGAAATATCAAGATATTATTGGCGATGATCCCTTTGGCAGCTCGGGGAGTTGATATATAAAATATTGTTGTTTTACCTAAGCTTTAAAATATCAATGTGGAGTTGACTATAGGTATGTCTGTTTATGCATGTAGTGAAGAAGGAATTGAACAGTTAAATCATTTGGCGGAGGACATATATGATTCTTTGGAGTTGATAGAGGGAGAGACGGCTTCTATCCAATCTTTAGAAGATGAATATGAAGAGGTCCTTGGACCTCATGAAAAAACCTTAAAAAAATCCGTGGAAGCAATATTGTCTGCTGTTAAAGATGCGTGGTTACCGGCTATCGATATTGCATCACAACTTTCCCAAGTTGCAAAGAAATATGAGGATATTGTTTCAGATGATCCATTTGACAGCGTTGGATCAGATAATAGTTCCGGGGGACGGAATGATTTGGTCTGGCAGGGAGATTCAAATAATTCAAAACGGATACCCTCGAGTCTGGGAAGTCCGGTAGCAAAAGAATTGGCTTCATTTGGAGTTGATGGTATCGAATACAAGGAGGGAATTGTCGATTTTTCGCCTGTTTCGAAATATGAAATCCCCTTTGACGATCAAGAGGGACTGTATAAAAGTATAGGAAGTATGCCGATAGGAAAGCTGATGACTGATGATGGGTTTAAAAGCAGAGATCAGTTTAATGGTGCGATTAGAACTGTTTGGCAAGGTTTAGCAAAAAAGCAGTTGGTAGAGAGACTGAAAAATGATCCAGAATTTGCATCTGATTTTCAATCGAGAACAGGTATTAATCTTGAAGCAGCAGGCAGTGTTTCCGGGTTGTCAAAAGAGTTGAGACGAGTTGGCTTGACAATGCATGAAACCCCAGACTGTAGTAGGATCCAGTTGGTTCCAACAATCATTCATGACACTTTTAAGCATAGTGGCGGAACTTCATCTATGCTTGAAAGGCTGCTTAGTGGTGATATGCACGAAAAGTATCGAGTATAAAATATTAGAATAGTTGTCGTGAATTACTTGGTTCGTTAGTAGGGCTTTTGTCTATGAGTAACGAAAGGAATGCAGAGATGTTAATTAGTTTTTTTAATCCATATGAAATGTTAAGAGACGAAATTGATGAAATAGATAATTGCGTAAGCATAATCCGGGCAGAGACAGATTCGTTGTCAGATTGTGTAAATGATTATTCAGATACGCTTGGCCCACATAAGTCATCTCTAAATAGTTCATTGGGAGAAATACAGGCTGCAATAAAACTGTTAACAGATTCTGCCCAAGAAATTGGAACAATATTGGCCGATGTAGCCGATAAATATAACGCTATTATGAACGATGATCCATTTGCAAATCCCGAGAAATGAGTATTTTTAAGGAAAAAGAATTGAAATGCGAGATAAAATATTTTTGATATGGTCTGGTAATAGAACCGTTGCTGAAAAAGTAAAAGCCATACTGGAAAATAAGTATATATTTATTTGAACACATGATGTATTTAGCTTATATTGATGGTTTTATCGCTAAAATCGTGGAAGTGATCACATACATGCTTTTGTTTGTCAAATTGAAGGACAGTGAAAAAACTATCCGTCTGATATAATTTATGAACAGTTTTTTTCCACAGATGAATACGGAGAAAAACTGTTTTTTTTGAGAAATATAATCATCTGAATAGGAAATACCAGATATGTTTTTTATATAAATTAAGGGAGAACGTGAGGAAAACTATGGCACGTCAAGTAAAAAAAGCGCAGATTAGGAAATCAACAGCGAAGGAACGTTTCACCGATAGGAATGATCCCGTTAAATTTTTTAATGAAAAATATGAAAGTGTAAGAAATGAGAATGGAAATGTAGAGGTTATCCATTACTATGGCGAGGGAGGAATAGGTAAATCCTCTCTTTTAAACAAAATAATGAATAACCAGATAGAGGGGAAGAAAGAATTCGTTCTTATTTATTCTTTTAGAACAACGCAGGATAAGGCGAGATTCATGTCGACACTGGCCCGGGTGATAAGAGCGCATATTTCTAATGCCGACTTTACTGTGTTCTATTATGCATTAAATAAGTATCTGGAAAAATGCGGGATGACCGATGCCCAAATAGAAGACTGGATGACAACAAGTGATCAGACAGGACTCATTATTTCGGAGACGGCAAAGACAGCAATAAGTTTAATTACCGACTTCCTGCCTATAGGCGGTAATACTGTCGGAAAGGTTGGGGAACTGGTTGTCGACAGTATTTCAAGACTTATCAGTGAAGTTAAAAAGAATGGTAAAAGAGAGGATAAAGAGAATATATACAAGATAGAACAATCTGGGAAAGATGAACTTGAGAAAGAGCTACAGTTATATTTTGCAACAGATTGTCAAAAGTTTATGTATGACATAAAGGATCCATTGGTTATTCTTCTGGATGATTACGAATTTATGAACGACAGGGTGAAACATGGTAATTATCAAGAAGATTTATGGCTTTGCGATGAGGAAGATGGATTGGTTAATCTCATTCCCAATACATTATGGGTGATAGCAGGCCGCGACAGAATTAACTGGAATGAAGATGTATTACCGGCAGAGAATTGCCATTTATTAGGAACTCTTGGAGAAAACGATGTAAAAGCTTTTTTTGAGAAAGCACTAGATCCCCAAGGAAATACAATGGATTCCGACATGATTAGTGGATTATGCAAACTGACGGGGGGAATTCCGGTATATATGGATATGTGTTTTGGCCGATTTGAAACCGGTCAATGCCATAAGTTGGAGGAATTCGGTAAAAACACGAAAGATATAGCACATCGATATTTTAAAGATAGGGATAATGAGGAGAGAATAGCAATTGAATTTTTATGCGGACTAACGGGTGTATGGTCCGATGAAATGAGACAAGAAGTCCTTAAAAAGATTAGGGATAAATCTGATAAACCCTATGAAGTTGCGCTTCAGCTCAAACTGCAAGGAATTAAAGAACAAACATACGTTGAAAAAATAAGTGATCAGTACAAAATACATGATATTTACAGAAAAGTAGTGCGTGACAATATGGATAAAGGTGAGAGGGAGATGATTTCAAACGCCGCGTACGAATATCTGGCAGAGAGGATTAATGATAAGAAGCTCGCTATAACATACCGTGTCGATGCATTGAGACAGTTAATTCAGGAAATAGAGGATTTTTCGTTAGTCAATAATAACATAACAGATATAATTCTAGATAACTGTATAGTTTTTATGGATGTTGGAAAATACTATGAATATAACGAGCTGGCCGTAAAACTAGTTTCTGTTTATAAGGAAATAGAAGAGCTACAACCTTCGCAAAATAATGAATTGAAGATACTTAGTGCTCTTATGGAATGTGCAAATAGTTTTAATCTTTTAGGATCTTATAAGGATGCCTTTAAATATGGAAAAGAAGTCCTGGAAAAACGTAGTGAAATTCTGGGAGAAGATCATCCTAAAACAATCGCAGCTCTAACCAATATATCGATAACATATTATAATATGGGCGAATATACCAAGGCTCTGCAAATACAACAGGGGGTCATGGAGAAAAGCATAGAGATTATGGGAGCGAACCATCATGATACGATTGCTGCCATGAATAATCTTGCGGCAACATATTCTAAATTGGGCGAACATAACAAGGCATTGCTACTAGGAACGGAAGTTCTAGAGAAACGCAAAGAGATTATGGACGAAGATCATCCGGATATAATCGCCGCTCAAAACAATTTGGCAATATCATATCTTAATGTGGGCAAATTTGACGAGGCTCTGCAATTACAACAGGAAGTTCTAGAGAAACGTAGGGATATTCTGGGTAAAGATCATCCTGATACGATTATAGCCCAAAGTAATTTGGCAATAACGTATTCGCTAAAGGGCGAGCAAAAGAAAGCACTGCAATTAAAACAGGAAGTTCTTGAAAAACGCAAGGAGATACTAGGAGAGGATCACCCCGATACAATCGCAGCAAAGAAAAGTCTGGCAATAACATATTCTAATATAGGTGAATCTGGCAAGGCGCTGCAATTAAATCAAGAAATTCTGGAAAAATACAAGAAGATTCTAAGAGAGGATTCTCCGAATACAATCGCGATAAAAAGCGATCTGGCATCAGCATATTCGGATATGGGCGAATATGACAAGGCATTGCAATTAAGACTGGAAGTCCTTGAAAAACACACAGAGATTCTAGGAGAGAATCACCCTACTACACTTTCAGACAAAAGTGATTTGGCGTCCACATATTCTCGTATAGGTGAACATGGAAAAGCTCTTCAATTACAACAGGATGTTCTGGAAAAATGTATGGAGAAATTTGGAGAGAATCATCGTGATACGATTATAGCAAAAAGTAATCTGGCAGTCACATATTCTGATATGGGGCAATATGAGAAAGCGCTGCAATTACTCACGAAAATCTACGAAAAGCACAAAAATCTTGAAATCAAAGTCGTTTCAGAAGAAACATTATTGAAGACGATAAATGAGATTCGTAAATTGTTGCCAGGGTGTGTGTAAAGAATTCAACTAAAAAAACGGTTGGCTTTTAAAAGATGGTTATTAGAAAGTATTACAATGTAGAAGGAGCAATTATTTATTCCAGCATGATAATAGATAGAACACTATGCCGTATATGTGTATTTGATCCTGAAAGAGAAAAATCTAGTAATGGGACAATAATAGAAATATCAAAATTGGGATATAATCTTAATCTAATAGATATTATGTTAGATACTTTTAACTCTATATGGTTAGAGGCTGTGCCTATCAATTCCAATATTGTGCTAAGATTATAAAAAAATAAGGAAATATGGTTACTTGCAATAATATGTATTTTATTTGTTTTGTTTTTTAATACATATGGAACATTCATGAAATAATACTAAATATCATAATTGGACTAGGTGGAATCCTTTTATTTTCGATATTTAGTGTCTGTTTTTTAGCAAACAAAGTCGCCTCAAACCATTGATTTTACTGACTTTCACGGTATTTTGTGGTATACTATAAGTGCAAAGAAAAAAGCCCTTTTCCTATAAAAACCTTGCACTTGGGA